>ENA-UONW01000126-UONW01000126.1-human-gut-metagenome-genome-assembly--contig:-CS52-NODE-126-length-116949-cov-32.477587_pt1 | contig 116949 bp, 86 predicted proteins | sample MGYA00242463_ERZ724010 | MGnify/ENA metagenome assembly ERZ724010
AGAGATGAGTCCCGGACGTCAGCAATGATGTCCGGGACTCTTTTTTTGTTTGTCATGGGGGATGGGACTGATGGGACGAATGGGAGTTATGGGACGAATGGGAGTTATGAAAGAATTAATATTTTACATTTAATTTGTTTTGTATTGCTGACTCTTTACATTAACTTTGCATGCTGAAAGACGTATATATAATATGGAATTCAGAACAAGAGTAAAAGTCAGTAAACCAGATTTTGAGATTGAGCCTATGGAAGATATGCTTTTTGTAGGTTCTTGTTTTGCAGACAATATCGGGAAAAAGTTTGTTGAAGAGAAGTTTCATGCTGTGGTAAACCCCTTTGGCGTCATGTATAATCCGGCAAGTATATTGCATACAATTATTCGCGTAGACGTTGCTCCTCGTGTAGCTTTGTTTACTTTGGGCACCAATCATGTCTATATATTGAATGAGACAGGTGAGATTGTTGATAATTGTGCAAAACGACCACAGCGATTGTTTACAGAGCGTGAACTTTCGATAGACGAGTGTGTATCGTATTTGTCAGGCGCTGTTGATAAACTTATCGAGAGGAATTCTGATGTTAGGATAATTGTGACTGTCAGTCCGATACGCTATGCCAAATATGGATATCATGGAAGCCAACTTTCAAAGGCTACGCTGCTGCTTGCTGCTGATGGACTCGTTAAGAAGTATGACGGACGTGTTACGTATTTTCCTGCTTATGAGATAGTTAACGACGAGTTGCGCGATTATCGTTTTTATGCTTCCGATATGCTACATCCTTCGCAGCAGGCTGTTGAATATATTTGGGAATTGTTTTCAGAGAATTATTTTTCATCAGCCGCAAAGCATTTTCTTGAAGAATGGCGACCAATAAAAGAAGCTTTGGGGCATAAGCCGTTTAGGCCTGATTCTGATGAATATAAAGAGTTTATGAATAAAACAATGTTAAAAGTTAAGGCTCTTTCAAAAAAATATCCGAAATTTGTACTTTAATTAAGTGTTCGGTGAGTTTCGTGACATATTACGTACTAGCTGGATGGTAGGTTATGGAACAGAATTTGTGCATGATACATTAAAAGTGCTTAACTCAGACTGTGTTTATTGTGCTCTATGTACATTTATCATAAGATCTTTTTTAGTTGCACATAAAGTCATGAATGATTTTGTTTTTACACAGACAAAGATTAAATAAGAAACAAAATAATATCAATTGAGATGGTTTACACAATTGAAAAAGTAACAACTCTTATAGGCGCGCGCCGGTATGGTGACAGCGAAGGCAATGTAAGATGGATTCTTACAGACAGCCGCAGCCTTTGTTTTCCGGAAGAAACATTATTTTTTGCGATACGTTCCGGACGTAACGATGGTCATAAATATATAGCCGACCTATATAGGCGCGGTGTGCGAAACTTTGTTGTGGAGGAACTTCCGCAAAAATGGAGTGAAGAATATCCTGAGGCCAATTTCCTTAAGGTTCCGTTTGCTCTTGAAGCTCTCCAGCGTCTGGCAGAGCGTCACAGAGACGAGTTTAATATTCCGGTTGTAGGTATTACAGGAAGTAACGGCAAAACTGTTGTGAAAGAGTGGCTGTATCAGCTCTTGTCGCCCTCTATGACAGTAACTCGCAGTCCACGCAGCTATAATTCACAGATAGGTGTGCCACTATCAGTATGGCTTATCAACGAGCAGAGTGAGGTTGGCGTGTTTGAGGCCGGTATAAGCCAGCCTGGTGAAATGGAGGCTTTGCGTGACATCATACAGCCGACTGTAGGTGTGCTTACAAATCTTGGAGCTGCCCATCAGGAGAATTTTAAGTCGATGGAAGACAAGTGTCATGAGAAATTGAAACTGTTTCATGACTCAAAAGCCATCGTTTATCCCTATGATGACGAAATTGTTAGAAAATGCGTTGAGAGCTACGAGTATAAAGGCGAGCAGATAGCATGGTCTATGAAAGATTCTTCTGTCAAGATGTTTGTAAAGTCGGTTGACAAGAAGGACACTCAGACCACAATCAGCTATGTGTTCAACGGCAAAGAGGCGTCATATACGCTGCCGTTTATTGACGAGGCGTCAATAGCCAACTCAATAACATGTGCAGCTGTTGCACTGCATCTTGGACTTACCACTGATGAGATAGCACAGCGTATGCCGGCCATAGAGCCTGTTGCCATGCGCCTTGAAGTAAAACAGGGACAGCATGGATGCACACTGATAAACGACTCTTACAATTCTGATGTAAACTCGCTCGACATTGCGCTCGACTTTATGAACCGCCGTCCTGACCATGAAGGCCGCAGACGCACGCTCATTTTGAGTGATATTTATCAGAGCGGTGAAGACGGAGCCACATTATATAAAGAGGTGTCTGATTTGGCCGTTAAACGTGGTGTAGAAAAGTTTATAGGCATAGGTCCGGAGATTAGCCGTTATGCCGACGAAATACAGATTGAAGAGAAATATTTCTTCAATGACTGCAATGCCTTTATAGAAAGTAATGTTTTTGGCTCGCTGCGCAATGAAGTGATACTGCTTAAAGGCTCACGTAAGTTCTCGTTCGACAAGTTAACCGAACTGCTGGAGCAAAAGGTTCATGAGACAATTCTGGAAGTGAACCTTAACGCCGTTGTAAAGAACCTTAACTATTACCGTTCTTTCATGAAACCTACAACAAAGCTTGTGTGCATGGTTAAGGCAGATGCCTATGGAGCAGGAGCTGTTGAGGTGGCAAAGACGCTTCAGGATCATCGCGTTGACTATCTTGCCGTAGCTGTTGCCGATGAAGGCGTAACGCTGAGAAAGAACGGAATTACGTGCAACATTATGATAATGAACCCGGAGATGACGTCGTTCAAGACAATGTTCGACTACAAACTGGAGCCTGAAGTCTACAGTTTCCGTCTTCTCGATGCCCTTGTCAAGGCTGCACAGAAAGAAGGTATAACGGGATATCCCGTACACATAAAGCTCGACACAGGAATGCACCGCTTAGGATTTGATCCGCGTTGCGACATGGACGAACTTATCAGTCGCCTGAAACATCAGAGCGCAATAATACCGCGCTCGGTGTTCTCTCACTTTGTAGGTTCAGACAGCGACGACTTCGACAACTTCTCTGCCATGCAGTTTAAGCTGTTCGATGAAGGCAGCAAGAAACTTCAGTCGGCTTTCAGCCACAAGATATTGCGCCACATGGACAACTCTGCCGGCATAGAGCACTTCCCGGAGCGACAGATGGATATGTGCCGACTTGGGCTCGGTCTTTATGGAATTGACAGCCGTGACAACTCTATATTGAATACCGTCAGCACGCTGAAGTCGACCATACTTCAGATACATCGTGTGCCTAAGGAAGAAACCGTGGGCTACAGCCGCAAGGGTGTGCTCACCCGCGACAGCGTTATCGGCGCCATACCTATAGGCTATGCCGACGGACTCAACCGCCGTCTTGGATGCGGGCACTGCTATTGCCTTGTAAACGGGCAGAAAGCACCATACGTTGGTAACATCTGTATGGACGTAGCCATGATAGACCTTACCGGAATAGACTGCAAGGAAGGCGACACCGTAGAGATATTCGGCGAACATCTGCCTGTAACGGTGCTGTCAGACGTGCTTGGGACAATACCTTATGAGGTTCTGACAAGTATAAGCAACCGAGTTAAAAGAGTATATTATCAAGATTAGGCTTTTAAAGCCTAATCTTGTTTTTGTTTGTACTTTTTAACAAGTGTAGCAATCACGTTAAAAAAAAATATGTTATCTTTGCACAAACTATTTGCTTGAAACGAAATACTATTAATCAAATAAAAATGAATCCTATTCAAACTACTAAAATGACCAACTTTCGTTGGGTTATCTGTGCTTTGCTTTTCTGCGCGACGACAGTCAACTATCTCGACCGTCAGGTGCTGTCGCTTACGTGGAAAGACTTTATAGCACCCGAGTTTCACTGGAATGATGCCCATTATGGCATGATTACCGGTTTCTTCTCTGTATTTTATGCCATTGCTTGTCTGTTTGCCGGCAAGTTTGTTGACTGGATGGGCATAAAGAAAGGATACCTTTGGGCAATATTTATTTGGTCGCTCGGTGCATGTATGCACGCCGGATGCGGCTGGGTTACGATGGAGATAGAAGGTCTTGACTCTGTAGCTGCCCTCCGTGCCGTTCAGGCCGGAAGCACAATGGCCATAGCCATTGCAACGCTCAGCGTATGGCTCTTCCTTGTTTGCCGTGCCATCCTTGCTCTCGGTGAGGCAGGAAACTTCCCCGCAGCCATCAAGGTTACTGCAGAATACTTCCCGAAGAAAGACCGCGCGTTTGCAACATCAATCTTCAATTCAGGCGCTTCTGTAGGCGCTTTGGCCGCTCCGCTCACAATTCCTATCCTTGCTAAGCACTTCGGTTGGGAAATGGCATTTATCATTATCGGTGCCATCGGTTTCATCTGGATGTTCTTCTGGGCACATCTTTATGAGAAACCAGACACTTCAAAACATGTCAACAAGGCAGAGCTTATATACATCAATCAGGATGAAAACGAGTCGCCTGAGGTAGCAGAAGCAAGAGAAGAGAAGACCATTCCGTTCCTGCAGTGCTTCAAGTACAAGCAGACATGGTCGTTCGTTGTCGGTAAGTTCTTCACTGATGGTGTATGGTGGTTCTATTTGTTCTGGGCTCCGGCATATTTCTCAGACCAGTTTGGCTACGAGTCATCATCGTCAATGGGTATGGCGCTCATCTTTGTGCTCTATCTCATCGTTACTGTTTTGTCAATCTACGGCGGTTATCTGCCAAAACTCTTTGTCGAGAAGAAGGGCATGGGTCCTTACGCCGGTCGTATGCGCGCAATGCTTATCTTTGCATTCTTCCCGCTGTTCGCTCTGTTCGCACAGCCTTTAGGTGCAACTTCAGCATGGTTCCCCGCAGTTATCATCGGTCTTGCCGGTGCCGGTCATCAGGCTTGGTCGGCCAACCTGTTCTCTACAATCGGTGATATGTTCCCGAAATCAACCATCGCAACCATCACTGGTATAGGTGCAATGGCCGGTGGTATCGGTTCACTGCTTATCAACCTCGGTGCAGGCGAGCTGTTCACTTATGCTGAGGGCATGGGTTCAGCCTTCTCGTTCTTTGGTATGGAAGGCAAACCGGGTGCATATATGATTGTATTCTGCATCTGCGCCGTTGCTTATCTGCTGGCTTGGGTTATAATGAAGGCCCTTGTTCCGAAGTATAAACCAATCGTTGTTGAATAATATTCTTATTTAAGATAAGTCCAAAGAGGAGAATGCGCAAGCGTTCTCCTTTTTTTGTATGTGTATTGTACTGATTCGATATTCCATGAAAAGAAAAAAGTAAACGGTAAACTAATGATATTTTAACATTACAGGATAGGGGGATTTCTGGGCTTGCGTGTTTAAGGATAAATTAATTAACCTCATTTTTTATTTTAGTATGAAGAAAATTTTATTCACATTGCTTCTTTTTTTGTCATTCGGTATGATGACAAAAGCGCAAGATTTCAGAGTAGGAGCAACCGCAGGTTATAATCTCAGTTCTCCAAGTGGCTATAATTCCGGCTCGGGTTTTCATGTCGGCCTAAAGGGTGAACTTGGACTTCCGCATGTTACGAAAGGACTTTATCTGGATTTTGGACTGATGCTGTCTTCTTATGGATGGAAGTCACCCAGTTATTATTACAGCGGATATAACATTTCCCGGTTAGATGAAACAACTAATAATAACACTTTTGATTATAAGTTCAGTCCTTATTATTTGAATATTCCGGTTCATATTGGATATAAGTTTTCCGTTGGGCGTAATGTAAGCCTGTTTGCTAATGCCGGACCATATTTTAACATTGGTCTGTTTGGCAAATCTACAATGACTGTTACAGATGGCAAGGGCACTTCTACGACGAAAAATGCATCAGACAATTTGTTCAGTGACAAAGTCTTAGACCGTTTCGACTGGGGACTGGGCTTCCGTGCCGGAGCAGAAATAGCCCGTCATGTTCAGCTTTCCGTTGGATATGATTGGGGAATGAAGAATGTTAATAAAATAGGTGCAGACAGCAAGAATAGGACATTTACAGCTTCTTTTGCATATTTATTCTGAAAAGTATATAAGTTCACCTAACGGGTGAACTTATTTTTTTTTCTGTCTTATCAAAGAATAGTCTGCGGTTCGGCCATAAAAATAAAACAAGTTTTATTTTGTATTGCACTCGCCTTTCACTATCTTTAGATAAGATAGTCTGCGGTTCGGCAATAAAAATAAAACAAGTTTTATTTTGTATTGCACTCACCTTTCACTATCTTTTGATAAGATAGTCTGCGGTTCGGCAATAAAAATAAAACAAGTTTTTTTTGTATTGCACTCACCTTTCACTATCTTTTAATAAGATAGGATGCGGTTCGGCAATAAAAATAAAACAAGTTTTATTTTGTATTACTCTCGCCTTTCACTATCTTTTAATAAGATAGTCTGCGGTTCGGCAATAAAAATAAAACAAGTTTTATTTTGTATTGCACTCACCTTTCACTATCTTTTAATAAGATAGTCTGCGGCTCGGTAATAAAAATAAAACAAGTTTTATTTTGTATTACTCTCGCCTTTCACTATCTTTGCGGACGTTTTGCGAAAGCAAAACGTTAATTTTTTTACTTATAACAAATTTTTATGTACAAAACAATTTTCAAAAAGCGTGAAAGCTTTAAGTTCTCTCGTTTCGGCAATAAGGGTTATTCGCTCTTTTCTTGCCTGGGCAGAGAGGTGCTTATCGGCACGCTTAGTGTTGCCACTCTTACCTATGCCAAGGCCGACGGCATAAGCACAAGGGTAGAGAAGGTGGACAGCACTATGCAGACAGCCGGTGAGACCGTGATGCTCGACGAGGTTGACGTGACGGCTTCGCGCGCGCCGCTGACAGGAGGCCATGCGGCGAGAATTGTAAATGTGCTCGGGCGCGACGAGATTGCCGCTGCCCCTGTGCAAAGTGTTAACGATTTGCTTAAGTATGCCGCAGGCGTGGATGTCAGGCAGCGAGGTCCTATAGGGGCACAGACCGACATCAGTATGCGCGGAGGCACCAGCGAGCACATAGCCGTCTTGCTTAACGGCATAAACATCTGCGACCCGCAGACGGGGCACAACGCCTTAGACCTGCCCGTGGACATAAGCGAGATTGAGCGGATAGAAGTGCTTGAGGGACCTGCCGGAAGGGCCTACGGAACATCGTCGCTTGTGGGAGTAATCAACATTGTGACAAAGCTCGGAGCAAAAAGCAGTGCCGATGTTCATGCCGAAGGAGGCTCGTTTGGCTATCTGGCTGCCGGAGGACGCGTTAATCTGAAGCAAAGCAAGTGGAACAATCAGCTGAGCGCGGGCTATACGCGCAGCGACGGCTGGCTGCGAAGCAAGAGCGGACATCTCAATGCCGACTTTGAAGGTGCAAGGGCTTTCTATCAGGGACGTTACGATGACGACAACCTCACGATAGGATGGCACGCCGGAGTGAGCGACAAGGGATGGGGCAGCAATACGTTCTACAGTCTTCTGTCCGATGAGCAGTATGAGCATACCACAAAATATTTCACGGCCGTTCAGGCCGAGACGAAAGGAGGCAAGTTCCACTTCCGGCCGTCTATTTATTGGAACCGTTTTCAAGACCGTTATGAATTTTACAGGGGAGCGCCCGACAAGTCGCCCTTCAACTATAACCGCACCGATGTGTTCGGACTAAACCTCAACAGCTGGTTCGACTGGATTTTGGGACGCACAGCCTTCGGAGCCGAATTCCGCAACGAAGACCTTGTGAGCGGAAACCTCGGCGAGCCGCTCGACAACCCGATACACATCCACGGCACCGACCGCAACTATACCTACGGCCTTAACCGCAGCAACCTCAGTTTTTATCTTGAACACAACGTCATCCTTAAGCGTTTCACCCTTTCCGCCGGCTTTACGGCCGTTAAGAACACGTGGAACGAGATGCCGTTCAAAATCTATCCAGGCGTTGACGTCAGCTACAGGATAGGGCAGAATTGGAAGGTGTTTGCGTCTTACAACATGTCGTTGCGCATGCCGTCGTTCACCGAACTTTATTATTCGGTAGACGGACACAAGGCCGACAAATATCTTAAACCCGAGGAGATGAGTGCCGTTGAGGGGGGCGTCAAGTATGTTTCAGAAGGAATAACCGGTACTCTGTCGGTTTATCATCATCATGGAACAAACATGATCGACTGGATTATGGACACTTCGCTCGGCGAGGACGCTGTGTGGACGTCTGTTAATCATGCCGAGATCAACTCCACCGGCTTCGAGGCTTCGTTGAAGTTGCTTTTCAATCGCTTGTTGCCCCGCCAGAATGTGTTGCGCACATTCAACGTGGCATACAGCTACATCGACCAGAATCAGCAAAAGGAGCCGGGCGTGCAGTCACTCTATGCTCTCGAGTATCTCAAGCATAAGCTCGTGGCAGGTCTCGGCCTGCACATCGTGAGCGCCCTTAACCTCAATGTCAACTACCGCTATCAGTATCGCGTAGGGTCATACACCGATCCGCAGGGTGTGTCTGTCACTTATAAGCCCTATTCGCTTGTAGACGCACGCCTGTCGTGGGACAAGTCGCGCTACAGCATCTATGTAGAGGCCAACAACCTGTTAGACGCCACCTATGTCGACTATGGCAACGTGCCTCAGCCCGGCTTGTGGGTTATGGCAGGAGTAAGATGGAAGGTTTGGTGACATCAATAGACCTTTCAGTGTGTCTGCCTCCGTCTGCGTCAATAATGCATTGCTGTTGACAACACGCTGAAAAGCATAAAATAAGTGGGCTGTTTGCGCATCGCAAACAGCCCATTTTCGTATCGTAACTCGGCCACTTTTGCACCGTAACTCTATCGGTTTCAGTCCGAAAGCAAATAAGATGTTTTTGCTTAATGTATTTCTTGATTATAATATTTAAATATTAAATGTGTAACCATTTTAAATGCTTTTGCTTACGATTTTTCTGCCTATCTTTTCAGTGAGCCATGCTTTTGGCTCTGTTTTCGATATAAAAACACGGATTTAATTTCTTATTGATTGATATAATTTGCTATTTTTGCATAGGATATACGTGTTTGGCTAAACAGATATTTGATATAGATTTTTGTCTGCATTACAAAAATATTCAAAGTATGAGGCGTTTTATTTATTTAATATTAATGTTGTTGATGTTGTCTGTTTCTTGTACAGATGATTCATGTCGTTATGAAGTTCTCGACCGTGCAGACAGTATTATGTCTGTTAATGCCGACAGTGCTCTGAACATTCTTAACAGCATGTCTGACAGTATGTCCTCAGCTTCTGATGCAGTAAGAAACCATTATTATCTTCTTTTGGCCAAGGCTCAGAACAAGGCTTTTGTTCCGTTTACGTCAGACAGCATGATGAAGACCGTTGCTGGATATTATGACCGTCATGGCTCGGCCAATGAACGCATGCTGGCTCATTATCTTCTTGGCTGCGTATACCGTGACTTGGACAGCATTCCTTTAGCTTTGCAGTGTTATGAAAATGCTGCAAGTATGGCCGATACAATGTCGGCAGATTGTGATTATGCTACATTGTGCCGTATTTACGGACAGAGTTCTGATTTGTTTGAAGAGGAGCTGATGCCATGAAATATGCTGGAGACTGCCGACTTGTTATATAAATACGCGATGAAGGCAAAAGACACATTGACAGCATTGCAGGCTTATGATACAAAGGCTGTCGCTTATTATTTGTTGTCAGACTTTGACATGGAAATAAAAACGAGTGAGAAGGCTTCACGACTGTATAAAAGGTATGGATTTAATCAAGAGTCAGCATTGGCTTTGGGCGGATTGATAGTTGCATATTCTGAACGTAAGGACTTCAAAAATGCATTAAGGTGTATAAAATGTTATGAGGCCGGTTCGGGCTATTTTGATGAAAACGGGAATATCGAGCATGGACGGGAGATATATTATTATAACAAAGAATTATATTTTTTAGGTGTTAACAAACTTGATTCTTCATTATACTATTTCCGTAAGTTACAGAAGGTAAAAGAGCCAACGTTAAACCAAAGACTTGCTGCGTCAAGGGGACTGACTTTGTTTTTTGAGAAAAACGGGCAAAAGGATTCTGCCTTAAAATATTCTTTAGTAAGTTATGAACTTAACGACAGCATTTGTACCGATTTGATGAAGTCAGGATGTTCAAGCGTACAGGCGCAATATGAGCATAACAGACTTCAAATACATGCTGATATGAAAGAACTTGAGGCACAGAAAGCTAAACTGGCAGCGTTAACCGTGTTTACAATATTGCTTGCCGTAATCTTTATTGTAATAATAGTTATAAGGAAACATCGTGAAGAGGCTGCACGCCAACAACTGGAATATGAGCACGACCGTCAGCGTCTGGTTCAGGCACAGACTGATCTTCAGCGCCTTCTGGCACAAACAGAAGATGAACGTAATGCCTTGGTTGAGGAATATCGGCAGACTATAGAAAAACTTACGTATAAGCTGAAAGCCGCGGACACTTCAAATGTAGAGGAACGGCTACAACGTTCACCAATAGCCCAAAAGTTTTTATATATGTCAGGTAAACCTGATATGAAGCCTTCTGCAAGTGATTGGAGAGAACTTCGTGCGATGTTTAATGCGGAGATTCCCGGATTTTATGCAAAGCTCAACAGCCGTAGTATTCTTCGTACAGAAGAATATGATTTGTGTATGCTTGTGCGCCTGCATTTTAAACCTTCAGAAATGAGCAATATGACCGGAATTTCGCTAAAGAATGTTTCGGCTATGCGTCGCCGTATGACTCAGAAGATTCTTGGACAAGATGGCTCACCAAAGGACTTGGATGAATTTCTCCTAAGCATAAAAGAATAGCATAAAGACTTGTAAGTTGTTGAATATTAAATATTTTAGGCGCTTGTAGATTTTTTGTAGATTAATTGTTGTAATAAATCTCTTATGCTTTATTGTTAAATTATTACTTTTGCTGAAAACAAAAGTGATGAAAAAAATTACGCAATTATTAGTTTCTTATGTCACAAAAAGTATTGTCGTGCGTACAATAAGCAGATGACATCTGTGGTTTGTTGAAGTATTGCCGCCAGGCGATTTCAATAAAATGACCTGTTGAAATCTAAAAATTTTGAATGGAAGACATTTTAAAAAACATAGCACAATGAACAGAACTGTTTATTTTCTTATCGTCACATTGTTGACATTTATGTCTAATGCAGCGTCAGGGCAGGATAAAAGCATGAATGCATTTACCGGAACACTCATTGAAGCCGGCACCGACAAGCCCGTTGAAGATGGATATGTGGGCATTATGCAGGGCGACTCGCTTGTGTGGTTCGGCGCTACAGACAAAAATGGGCATTTCAGTGTCGACGGACTTGCAAAAGGAGAATACACGGTAAGTATCAGCGCGTTGTTCTTTAAAGATATGTCGGCAAGGTTAGTTGTGGGCGACACACTGAGAAACGTTGTATATGAACTTACACGTGAAGAAAAGAACATACAGCTCGACAACGTAACTGTCACTGCCGACCGCAGTCAGATTGTTACGCGCACAGCCAACGGACAGAAGTTCTTTCTGTCAGACAAGGCCAGTCGCCTGAGTAATCCTTTTGAAGCCTTGCAGGAAATACCATTGTTGATTTCCGACCCGGCAATGTCTAAAGTGACGATGCTCAACGGCAAGAGTCCGCTGGTGCTCATCGACGGCAACCGTATTAACTCGGGCATAAGTCCGATAAACCCTTCAGACATAGAGTCAGTTGAAGTTATCAACGTGGTGCCTGCACGCTATCTTCAGGAAGGCATCAGCGGCATAGTGAACATAAAGCTGAAAAAGAAGAAGGCACCTTATGTATGGCTCGAGGCTGCTACCCGTCACGACGTGCCACTTGACAAAGGCATGGGCGTGTTCTATTTTGAAGTGGGCAATCCTAAATACAGCCTTTACGGCCGTGCCGCATACAACTATACATACCACGACGACATAGAGTCGGACATATTCAGACATAACACCACATACACCCAGAACTTCAGTGAGAAGACCCGCAGCAACGGCAGCAGCGTGCTTGGCGAACTGTTGTTTAAATGGAGTCCTACGCCGAAAGACTATTTTGCGGCTAACGCCTATGTCAACACTTCAGACACTAAGACCGACGGGAGCGGCGAGGGCAGCTTCTGTTCGGGCGAAGACATGGCTTATGCCTTCACGTCGCGCGACAGAAACGAGAGCGTTATAGCCACCACGAGTCTTTATTATAAACATTCGTTTGCCGAAAGCAACAATCTTGAGGTGCGCATGGCATATAATTTTAACAGCAACGACTACAGCACTGAGCGCACCGATGTGTATGGACAAGACGTGTCGGCGTCTGATCTGATATACAACAGTCGGCGTAACTCGGGCATGCTCATGATTGACTATGCCCGCGACTACGACAACGGTAACTCGCTTACGCTTGGCAGCCATACCTCACTGCTTCATGACAATATAGAGAACAACCCATATCCTGTGTTTCTGCACAACGAGTTAAACCAATATCTTTACGGAGGATTCGGCGGAAAGATAAAGAGCGTTTACTATATGCTGTCTGCCGGAGTGGAAGGAATATGGCTTAAGGCCGCCGGCAAGACCAATCACTATTTCAAACCGCGCGGCTCGGTTAGCACAACGTGGATGATAAACCGCAACAACTCGCTGCAGCTGAGCTATACGCTGAGCAACACGGCGCCATCGGTGTCGAACCTTAATCCATATAACATCTCGGCCGACTCGCTTGTCGTGGAGTGCGGCAATCCTTACCTGAAGCCGCAGACCATGAATTATATAGGTCTAAGCTATACCTACAATTGCGGCAACCTGTATCTGACGCCTGGAGCCTATTATAAGAGGATAACCGACATGATTGAGCAATACGGATTTACCGACAACGGCATTTATACAAATACCTATGAAAACATGGGACATTTTTCGCAGGCACAGGCCGGACTCGACGTCAGTTACCGTCTGCCGTGGGGCCGTGTGTATGGCGGAGGCGGATGGTATGCCAATTATTTTACGGGACAGTCGCCTCGTCATATGGCCTACGCAAGTTTCGGATTTAATCTGCGGTTTAACAAAGTTTCGTTCTATGGCAATCTGAACTATAATAACCGCGACTTCAGCGTCAACTCTTACACGCAGTATTATCGTCCGAGCTATGCCCAGGTGCAGGTCAACTATAATTTCACTCCCGATTTTTATATAGCGCTCGCCCTTCAGCATTTTACGGGCGAATTGTGCACAAAGACCGTGATGGACGACGGCAGTTACCATTCGGTTACCAACACCTGCTATAAGGAGTGCTGTCTGCGGCCGTGGATACTCATAAGATACACGTTCCGAAAGAATCAGAAACGCAAGATTAAACTTGAAAAAGTGTTGAACAGCTATGAAAAAGGCATATCCATAGAGCGTGAGAAATAATTATATGGGTAATTAAGACACGCAGTTTTTAATTTTGTTATTGCTCCCGTCTTTCTCATTTTTTTGATGAGACAGGCTGCGGCTCGGCATTCCCCAAAAAAAAACTGCGTTTATTATTTTGTATTGCTCTCGCCTTTCACTATCTTTGAATAAGATAGGCTGCGGCTCGGCAATAAAAAATAAGCAAGCTTCTTTTTGTATTTCTCTCGCCTTTCGCTATCTTTGCAGATGATTATTGGTCAGGGAAATGAAAAAACATAATATAACAGTCTTGCTATTATTATTGCTGATGTTTTCTATTTTTTCGCATGCTCAAAGTCCGAGACCGGAGAGGCCGAGGATTATCGTGAGTAGCGATATAGGAGGCACCGACCCTGACGACAACCAGTCGATGATTCATTTGCTTATGTATAACGACATGTTCGACATAGAAGGACTTGTATCGTCGCCGTCGTTTGGCTGCGGCTCGGCAGACGAAATAAGGCGCATGATCGGCATATATGAGAAAGACTACGACCGGCTGAAGAAACATGCGTCCGGACTTGTTTCGCCCGATTCGTTGCGCCGTATCTGTAAGCAGGGAAGGCGCGGGCTGGCGCCTTTCAAAGGCTACGATGAGCCTACGGAAGGCTCTGAATGGATAGTGAGACAGGCGCGCCGGCCGAGCGACCGCCCGCTGTGGATACTTGTGTGGGGAACACTCGAGGATGTGGCACAGGCCTTGCACGATGCACCCGACATAAAAGACAAAATAAGGATATATTATATAGGCGGACCAAACAAAAAGTGGGGAGTTAACAGCTATGCCTATATCGCAGATAATTTCCCCGACGTGTGGATGATAGAGAATAATTCCACTTACCGCGGACTGATTGCCGACGGCAAAAGGGACTGTGAGGCCGACAGCCGTTATTATGAACGCGTGATGAGCGGGGCAGGGTATATGGGTGCCGACTTTATAAACTATTATAAAGGTGGAGTAAAGATGGGCGACACGCCTTCGCTGCTGTATCTGATGGACGGCGACCCTGAATACCCTGAGAAAGAAAACTGCTGGGGCGGAAGTTTTGAGCGCACTGCATATACATCACGCAGAGTGTTTGAGCGTGCGGCTACGCTGAATGACACAGTGCCTGTTTATTCTGTAGTAGAACTGCGCATAAAGGGCCCGGAACTCGATATAAGTCAAGATTCAGTGTGCTTCACCTTAACCATTGACCGCCAGACATGGCCCGGATATTATTTGGGCAACGGGCTTTATGCCGTGAGATATTCGCCAAAGGCTCCCGCGGTGCTTAGTTATACAGTGAATTCGGATATAAAAGAACTCAACGGACAAGGTGGCTCGTTTGTTGTAGACAGTGTGTGGCCAGGCCGTAGCAGTAAATTCGACTATAATGTTGGCAGCAATTGGTTTACCGACCGTCGTGATAAAGACAGCTTTGAAGGAATATGGCAAGGGGCAGGGTATATAAGAAAATTGCGCCATGAAATACTTGATGACTGGGCAAAAAGATGGAAATGGCTGAAAACCAAATGATTACACATTCGCGGATAATAATGCAAAACGTGTAAGGCATGAAAATCAGCGAGTTAAATACGCTGTGATAAATAATAAGTTTCATCAATGTAGTGAATCTCCCTATTTTTCAACAAGTTGCGAAAAATAGAATTTCAAATTGTCTTTTTTGGAAAACTTTTTAAAATTTTTATTCGAAAAAATATTCCGAAAAGAATTTCATTTTATGGAAAAATGTTCGTAGCTTTGCAACCTCAAATTACTTCTTTCATAATGGAAAATAATAAAACTTACTCTTTTGAGGAGGCTTATCAAGCTTCTTTGGCCTATTTTGGCGGTGATGAACTTGCAGCCAGAGTATGGGTAAACAAATATGCACTGAAAGACAGTTTTGGCAATATCTTTGAGAAGTCGCCCGTTGACATGCACTGGCGCATAGCCAACGAGATTGCCCGAATTGAGAATAAATATAAAAATCCGATAAGTGCTGAAGAGGCGTTCGAGTTGCTCGACCACTTTAAATACATCGTTCCGGCAGGAAGTCCTATGACAGGCATCGGCAACCATCATCAGGTGGCATCTTTGTCCAACTGCTTTGTTATAGGTCTTGACGGCGATGCCGACTCTTACGGAGCCATCCTTCGCATAGACGAGGAGCAGGTGCAGCTTATGAAGCGCCGCGGAGGCGTAGGTCATGACCTGTCGCATCTGCGTCCGAAAGGCTCACCCGTAAACAACTCGGCTCTGACATCAACCGGACTTGTGCCCTTTATGGAGCGATACAGCAACTCTACACGCGAGGTGGCACAGGACGGACGCCGCGGAGCGCTCATGCTCTCTGTAAGCATTAAGCATCCTGACAGCGAGGCCTTTATTGACGCCAAGATGACTGAAGGCAAGATTACCGGCGCAAACGTGTCGGTTAAGATTGACGACGAGTTCATGCGCTGCGCAACAGAGGACAAGGAATACATACAGCAGTTCCCCGTAGACAGTGACAATCCTAAGGTTACGAAGAGCATAAGCGCACGCAAACTGTGGGAGAAGATTGTTCACAACGCATGGAAGAGCGCCGAGCCGGGCGTACTGTTCTGGGACACAATCATCCGCGAGAGCATTCCTGACTGCTATGCCGACCTTGGTTTCCGCACAGTGTCAACCAATCCGTGCGGCGAGATACCTCTCTGTCCTTACGACTCATGTCGCTTGTTGTCTGTCAACCTTTATTCTTATGTAGTAAATCCGTTCACAGACAAGGCATATTTCAATTATGAGCTGTTCCGTAAGCATGTAGCCATGGCTCAACGCATAATGGACGACATCGTCGACATGGAGCTTGAGAAGATAGACCTGATAATGGCCAAGATAAAGAGCGACCCGCAGAGCGATGAAGTGAAGTGTACTGAGTATCACCTTTGGGAGAAGATAAAGAGAAAGAGCGGAATGGGACGCCGCACCGGCGTGGGTATCACTGCCGAGGGCGACATGATAGCCGCAATGGGCCTGCGTTACGGCACACAAGAGGCAACCGACTTCTCTGTAGAGGTACACAAGACATTGGCTTTGGCAGCTTACCGTTCATCAGTTGAGCTTGCAAAGGAGCGTGGAGCATTTGAGATTTACGACGCAAAGCGCGAGGAGAACAATCCGTTTATCAACCGCATAAAGGATGCCGACCCGCAGCTGTATGAAGATATGGTTAAATACGGCCGCCGCAACATAGCCTGTCTGACCATCGCGCCTACAGGCACTACAAGTCTGATGACTCAGACAACAAGCGGTATCGAGCCTGTGTTCATGCCCGTCTACAAGCGCCGCCGCAAGGTTAACCCAAATGATGCCGACGTTCATGTTGACTTTGTTGACGAGGTTGGCGACTCATTTGAGGAGTATATCGTTTACCACCGCAAGTTTATAGAGTGGATGAAGGTTAACGGTATCGACACCGAAAAGAAATATACACAGGATGAACTCGACGAACTCGTTGCAAAGTCACCTTATTATAAAGCAACAGCCAACGATGTTGATTGGCTGATGAAGGTGCGCATGCAGGGCGCCATACAGAAATGGGTTGACCACAGCATCAGCGTAACCATCAACCTGCCCAACAATGTCGACGAGGCACTTGTCAACCGCCTTTATGTTGAGGCGTGGAAGTCGGGCTGCAAAGGCTGCACCGTATATCGCGACGGTTCGCGTTCAGGCGTGATGATAGCCGTAGACAAGAAGAAAAAGAGCAGCGACGACAGTCAGAAAAAACAGTCTCAGCTGTGCCGTCATCCTGAAGTTACCGAGGTACGTCCGGCTGTGCTTGAGTGTGATGTCGTGCGCTTCCAAAACAATAAGGAGAAATGGGTTGCGTTCGTAGGACTTCTCAACGGATATCCATATGAGATATTCACCGGTCTGCAGGACGACGAGGAAGGCATCGTTCTGCCGAAGACAGTCACCAAGGGCAAGATAATCAAACATAAGGACGAAACCGGCAAGAGCCGCTACGACTTCCAGTTTGAGAACAAGCGCGGATACAAAACCACGGTTGAGGGCCTGAGCGAGAAGTTCAATCCTGAATACTGGAACTATGCAAAGCTTATTTCAGGCGTATTGCGCTATCGTATGCCTATAGAGCATGTCATCAAGCTCGTTGGTTCGCTCCAGCTTAAGAGTGAGAGCATCAACACATGGAAAAACGGTGTGGAGCGTGCCCTGAAGAAATATATTGTTGACGGCACAGAGGCAAAGGGACAGAAATGTCCTGTCTGCGGACATGAAACTCTTGTTTATCAGGAGGGATGTCTTATATGTAAAAATTGTGGTGCCTCACGTTGTGGATAAAACTACATTATAATGAAACTGGTCTCTGGTTTTATAAGTCTTAACGGCTTGCGCTTTTTTGCCCGTCACGGCGTGCTCCCTCAGGAGCGCGAAACCGGCGGCGAGTATGTGGTCAGTGTGCGTGCAAAATATCCGCTCGACAAGGCTCTTGAAAGCGATAATGTTGCCGACACGCTCAATTATGCCGAGATTTTTGAAATCATAAATAAGGAGATGCAAAAGCCTTCCTGCCTGCTTGAACATGTGGCGGGCAGGATAGGCAAGAGCATTTTTATGCATATGCCTATGGTTGAGGCTCTCGACATTTCTGTAGCCAAGACAAATCCGCCTATGGGGGCCGACATAGGAAGCGCATCGGTTGAATTACATTTAATAAATGATAAAACTATTTGACTTGTTGCAGTTTTTTAGTGATTTATAACTACCTTTGTATCTGTAAATAAGCACTCATGAGAAAAAAGATAATATTCTTTCTGTTGGTGTTAGTGTCTTTTTCCGCAATGGCATTCAGCGCGGACAAACCTTTTACGCTTGTCATCGACGCAGGTCATGGAGGCCATGATTCGGGTGCAAAGGGTTCTTTCTCTTACGAAAAAGACATCAATCTTAATGTGGCTTTGGCTTTCGGACGCTATGTGGAGCGCAACTGTCCCGACGTGAAGGTGATATACACGCGCAAGACAGATGTGTTCATACCATTGCACAAGCGCGCTGACATTGCCAACAAGAACAAGGCTGACGTGTTTATATCGATACACACTAATGCGCTGCCTGCAGGCCACATCGCGCGAGGACTGGAAACCTATACAATGGGTATGAGACGCTCGGACGAAAAACTCAGTGCGGCAAAGCGTGAGAACTCGGTTATCATGATTGAGAAGGACTATAAGGAGCGTTATGAGGGTTACGACCCAAATTCGCCCGAAAGCACAATCATGTTTGAGTTTATACACGACCGTAATATGTCGAAGAGCGTTGAACTGGCCAAATATGTGCAGAACAATGTGTGTGCTACAGCAGGACGGCAGAACAAGGGCGTAAAGCAGGATGTGTTTCTAGTATTGCGTGAAACCTCTATGCCGGCTTGTCTTATCGAGCTCGGATTTATAACTACTCCCGACGAAGAACGTTTCCTTAACGACAAGGACAACATAGACAAAATGGCAAAAGGCATATATCAGGCTTTTGCCAAGTATAAGGAGAAATATGACAAGGGGTTCACAGTGCCTTACAGTTCGTCTAAGGACAACAGCATAAATATACCGTCGATAGTTCCTGATGACGAAAGCGAACCTGAAAAGCCTGCTGTGAGAAAACAGACAAGGCGGCGTGTTGAAACTCAGAATGTGAAGGAGCAGAAGGCTAAGGATGATGGAGACGATGACGGCAATAAGGCCGCCAACGCAGGTGACGAACCTACAGACAAGCCTGTGTTTAAAATTCAGATATTGGCCAGCAGTCGGACTCTACGTCCGGGCAGCAGCCAGTTTAAGGGACTTGAAAACGTAAGTTCCTACAGCGAGAACGACCTGATGAAGTATACCTACGGCTCGTCTGCCGATTATAACGAGATTTACCGCTTGCGCAAGACAATTCTCGATAAGTTTCCAGAGGCGTTTATCGTGGCGTTCAAAAACGGGAAAAAAATGAATATAAACCAAGCAATACGTGAGTTTAAGTCTAAATAGAAGAGGAGATTAAATTATGAAGTTTTTTACAAAAGAAATAAAGATAGCCTTAGTTGCAATTTGCGGACTGGTGATTCTGTTTTTCGGAATGAACTTTCTGAAGGGGCTAAATCTGTTTTCTTCGGCCAACAAATATTATATCTTGTTCACAAACATCAGCGGACTGGCTTCTTCAAGTCCTATCTATGCAGACGGATATAAAGTGGGTGTGGTGAAAAACATAAAATATGATTATAACAAAGCCGGCGAAATAATGGTTGAGGCAGAGATTGACGAGGAACTGCGTATACCAAAAGGCAGTAGCGCCGAGATTGTAAGCGATATGCTGGGCAATGTGAAGGTGAACCTGCTTATGGCCAACAACCCGCGCGAGCGCGTAATGCCGGGCGAAACTATTAAGGGCGGAATTAACGACGGCGCCTTGGGCAAAATGAAAGATATGGTGCCTATTGTTATGGATATGTTGCCTAAACTTGACTCTATTGTTACGAGTCTTAACACGTTGATTGCCGATCCCGCCATAGCTCAGTCTATTCATAACGTAAATACTATTACTGGTAATCTTACAGTTACGACCACACGCCTTAACACACTTCTTGCAGGACTTAACCGCAGCGTGCCCGGAGTGATAAGCCGTGCGGACAGTACGCTCGACAATGCCAATCTGCTGGCCAAGAAACTTAACACCATTGATGTGGCCGGAACAATGGCAAAGGTTGATGCCACTTTGGCCAATGTTCAGGAATTTACGTCGCAGCTTAATAATAATCAAGGTACGCTCGGACTGCTTATGCGTGATCCGGCATTGTATAATAATCTTAACAGTACGATGCGTTCGGCTGACTCTCTGCTTATAGACCTGAAGGCTCATCCTAAGCGTTATGTTCATTTCTCGCTTTTTGGCAGGAAAGATAATTGATGTAGGGAAGGTATAAAATAATGGTATGTCAGGCTAAAAGTGCTTAAGAGGCACATTTATGTCAATATTATGCTTAATTTAAAATTTGTCTAAATAAACGTATGTGTTCCGGGATGGTTGTCAAATCTCTCGGAACATATTAATATATACTATTTTCTAAACGTTTTTGATGTTTTTAACTATCGTTTGACAAAATGTTGTAGTACTGATGTAAATGCTTGTTTTTCAAGTACTTGCAAATATGCAAGAGCCAATATTACATTGAGGTTACGAAAAAGTCCATAAAATGCCTTTTTATCGGCATTTACAATTTTCTATTAAAATGAATTAAATAAGACAATTTGCTCATTTCAATAAAATTTGCGAAATTTGCAGGCGCTTAAAAAGGCGTCGAAAGACATAATAATCTTATCTTATTTATGAGTAATAGTCCCCGTGCGCTCTGGGATAACTGCCTTTTGCTGATAAAGGAAAATGTCTCGGAACAGCAGTTTAACACATGGTTCAAGCCAATTGTTTTCGAATCGTTTAACGAGTCGAACAGGACGCTTTTACTTCAAGTATCGAGCCAGTTTGTCGCCGAGTATATTGAAGAAAACTATGCCAGTCTGCTGAATAAAGTGCTTGTAAGGATTTATGGAAAAGGTGTGCGTCTTAACTACCGCGTAATGGTTGATAAGACGAATAATATAACTCAGCAGATTCAGGCTGAACCTGTGTCGAACATAGGGCCGACGGTTATGCGCAGAACTCGCGTAAACCAGTCGCCTACAACACTTGATGCTGCTCAGCCGCAGCAGATAGATTCTCAGCTCAATCCGCGCCATACATTTTCTAATTATATAGAGGGCGACAGCAACAAACTGCCGCGTGCTGTAGGATTGTCGATAGCAGAACATCCTAATACCACACAGTTTAACCCGATGTTTATTTACGGGCCGTCAGGATGCGGAAAAACTCATCTCATAAATGCTATTGGAGTGCGTACTAAGGAGATTTATCCGCAGAAAAGGGTGTTGTATATCAGTGCGCGACTGTTTCAGGTGCAGTTTACGGATGCTGTAAGAAATAACAGAACCAACGATTTTATAAATTTCTATCAGACGATAGACATGCTTATCGTTGACGATATACAGGAATGGGTGTCGGCTGTGAAGACGCAGGAAACATTCTTCCATATATTTAATCACTTGTTCAGAAACGGTAAAAGAATAATACTTGCCTGTGACCGCCCCCCGGTTGATCTTCAGGGTATGAGCGACCGACTGCTGACACGTTTCAGCTGCGGACTTATAGCCGAACTTGAAAAACCTAATATACAGCTTTGTGTGGATATTCTTAACAGCAAGATAAAACGCGATGGCCTGCATATACCTGAGGATGTGGTCTATTACATTGCGCAGACGGCAAACTGCAGTGTGCGTGGTCTTGAAGGCGTAATCAATTCTTTGTTGGCTTTCTCTGTGGTGTACAATTGCAATATTGACATGCGTTTGGCAGAGCGTATTATTAAAAGAGCTGTAAAGGTTGATGATAAACCGCTCACAATAGATGATATTCTCGATACTGTGTGTAACCATTTTAATGTTACAACGGCAGCAGTGGCCAGCAGAAGCCGTAAACGTGATTTTGTGACGGCTCGTCAGGTGTCGATGTATTTGGCCCAGAAATATACAAAAATGCCGGCTTCACGTATCGGAAAGCTTATAGGAGGAAGGGATCATTCAACAGTTATACATAGTTGTTCGCAGGTTGAACGCCGCATAAAGACCGACAAGCTGTTCTGTGATGAAATAACAAGTATAGAAAACTCATTTAAACTTAAGAAATAATAAAAGGGATAACAGCCTTATCCCTTTTATTATGTTCGTTTATTTGATGCAGCCAAGCCTTATATCGTTTGTCCGGCTTAATTTTCAATCTGATTTATAAGTTTGTCGGCTGCTTGTGGATAAGTCTTATTGATAAGTCTAATAAAATCGGTATATTCTAGATGCGGCTTCCCTGCGTGATTCTGATAGAATAACGAGATTATATTTATGCAGTTATCATAACCTATTTCTTCAGCAAAGCGGTCTAGTATCAACGGGCCTTTGTAATAAATAATGGTATTGTTGTTGTTTGTGACAATATTCAGTATAGGTTCATCTTCGGGAGTGTTTTTGATTTTCATGTATTCTAGCTTGCATTTCTTAATCAGAGACTGGTATAAATTGTTGCCATAATAATAGCGAAGAAACATCAGCGTCATAAATTCATTTAATGATTCTTTAATAAAATATGCTCCAGGCTTGCCGTCATCAATGAGCAAAGTCCATTCTCCAAGCCACCTGTGCCCTATCTCATGCACAAGCGGATAAATGTCCGGATATGTTGAAAATTTATGTTGCGATGCAGAAATAAATCCTATATTGTATCTGTTGCTGAACCCTTTTCCGTCATGGAACACAAAAGCAGGATATGATGTAATGCCTCTTGACTGACACAAATATTCTTCACCGTATACCTTACTGAAAAAAGAAATACTTTCATTGGCAAGCCTGACCAATTCATTATAGCGTTTTTGGTCACACTGCATTCCTTTAATCTGATACACATCCATGTTATAAGGCTCGCTTATTTTTGTATGAACGTATGCATTCTTCTTTAGAAAGGCCAAAGATAAAGACTGTTGTAATATGCCTTTTAAAGTGTATTGATATTTGCCTTTGCCTATATTCGGCATAGGATAAGAACATATAGGAACGAGCGAATCAGGCAATTCTAAATTTATGGTCATGTCAGTATAAGTGTTTGGCAAATACGGATAATAATATTCATCATAACTTGTTTCCCACAATTCGGCCTTTCCGTTTCCATAAATAAAGAAGGCTGAAAGGTTTGTGTAATCGTATTCAATCTTCATCTTAGAAATTAAACCCGCGTAACCTTTAAGTACAAGTTTCTTTACTTCAGGATAATAGTGATGTTTCAATGAAGAAGAGTCTTTGCATATTGACAGATTTTCAATGGAAATTTCTTTATCACCGCCAAAGTTCATCACAATGCTGTCTGATTCCTGAAAATCAACAACGAATGAGCAACAGACATGCATATTGGCTTCATCCTTATTTTGTTTACTCATATTCAAGACATACTCGCTTATATGTTGTGCCCGGCACATCAATGCTGAAAGGCAAAAGCAGACTGAAAGGAATAAAGAAGTGTTGTTCATGTTCTTATTTTATCGGTTTACATTCACTATTGATATTAAAAACAGAATAAAAGAAATTATCAGTCGCTATCTTCAAGCTGAAATATATCGTTTACGGTCTTGCCAAAATATGCAGCAATCTTCAATGCCAACAACGTTGAAGGCACATACCTGCCCGACTCTATAGAATTTATAGTCTGACGGCTAACCCCTATGGCCATGGCCAAGTCCTGCTGGGTTATATCTTTTATGGCGCGTTCTACCTTTATTGTATTTTTCATTTCTGTTCTGATCTATTTAAGTTGATGAATCTCGTAACGGAACTTTATGATAAAGACAATCAGCAATACATAAAGAGTGGCCCAAAGACAGTAAGCATAAGAGAAGTTGAAAACAAACAACGTTTCTACAACAAATAAGATAGAAGTAAACCAAATTGAGAAAAACATTGATTTAAGTCTTATCTGCATTATCATTTCGTCTTCGGTCTTTTCCTTGCTCATAGCAATAAAAAACAGCGATATAAAAATGCCGAGCATCCATATCTCCATATACATATCCTCGGAAGGCAATACTCCGAACCATGCGTTTTTGCCAAAAATCTCATTGGCTATATATGGCATGGGAATATTGATTTCAGGTGCTACTCCCGCCAAATCGATACCAAACATTATCAAAAACAAAGCCATAAGCCAAAGACCTGCTTTAAAGTAACAATGAGGCAACAAAAAATACTGTTTCATAATCTTGAAATTTTAAGGTTAGTAATTTAGATGCTTCAAATATATCAATATTGTTCTGCCGCAAAGATAATCAGGCTTTCCAAAAAGACAAATATACTTTACATAAATCATGTTAATTTTACATTTTTATATATTCAAGCCACACGTCTGACAAGCCGTAATACCTTAGACGCACGCCATAAAAAATACAGACAAAGCAGATTTAAAATAATATAATTGAAAAGTCAAGACAAAGAAATACGGGAAATTTGATTAACTTTGCACATGGCTGGCGACCGACTTCAAGGTTAAGCCACACCATACTGACGCCCGATAAAAGGCGCAGCAACAGAAGACATTAAAAATAAAAAGATATGAAGACTATAAACACAAGGCGTAGTATACGCAAATATTCAGACAAGGAAGTTAGTGAAGAACTGCTCAACCGACTGCTTACAGAGGCAGCACGCACACAGACTATGGGCAACATGCAGCTCTACAGCGTGGTGGTTACGCGCTCTGACGAGATGAAAGCCAAGCTGGCTCCGGCACATTTCAATCAGCCTATGGTCACTCAGGCTCCCGTGGTGCTCACGATATGTGCCGACTTCAACCGCGCAAGCACATGGTGCCGCTGCCGCAAGGCTGAACCAGGATACGACAACTTTCTGTCGTTCATCAACGCAGCATCAGACGCACTGCTCTATACTCAGACATTCTGCAACCTTGCAGAGGAAGAAGGCCTCGGCCTATGCTATCTTGGCACAACCGTATATATGCCTCAGATGATTATCGACGTGTTAGGTCTGCCTAAACTAGTAATGCCTGTAGCAACTATAACACTGGGCTGGCCCGACGAGAATCCGCCGCTCACCGACCGTCTGCCGCTCAGTTCGTTTGTACACAGCGAGACATACCACGACTATACTCCTGCCGACATCGACAAGTATTATGCCGAGAAAGAGGCACTTGAGGAGAACCGCGAGTTCGTAAAGATAAACAACAAGGAAACTCTCGCACAGATATTCACCGACATACGCTACACCAAAAAAGACAACGAGGCCATGTCGGCTGGAATGATTGAGGCACTGAAGCATCAGGGATTTATGTAATTTCAATATCTGCCGCGCATGAAAGCCTATAACGGCACAAGCAATACATGAGCGGCAACATTCACCTGACATAACAATATTTAGTAACCGGGAGACAACGGATTAGAAGCCAAGACAGCTTTAACTAATCTGTTGTCTCCCGGTTTTTGTAACAAAAAGAATTAATTCATAGTCAGCCAAGATTGGTATTGCGTGCATAATCATCTCATTATCAATAACATAACAACATTGCGAGGCTGATCAATGCGTTTCTAATATTTTTCTAATATCGTATTAATTTAGTCTAATTGACATTGCTTTTCTTTGATAAAACAAATAAATACCTTTGCACCTGTTATTTAAAGTTCAGGAAAAAATATGGTGTTATTCAGTAAAAAGATTGTTTTATCGGGATTATTTATTCTATGGGCGAGCACGGGTTTCAGTCAGACTGTTGACCTGACCATACAGGAAGCCGACTCGCTCTTTTTGGCACAAAACATCGACTTGCTGGCCGAAAGGTGCAACATCAGTATGGCCGACGCCGCCATAACTCAGGCCAAACTGTATCATAACCCTGTAATTTCTATCGAGGAGAATGTCTACAACAGACTTAATCACCGCTACTTCGACTTCGGACACAACAGCGAACAGGTTGTTAACGTAGACCAGCTGATAAGCATTGCCGGACAGCACTCCAACGTAGTGAAAGAGGCAAACCGAGGACACGACGTTGCCATGGCACGCTTTGAGGAACTGTTGCGCAACTTGCGTGCCGAACTTCACAAAACATTCGTAAGGCTTTATTTCGCACAGCGCAACATGAAGATTTATCAAAACGAGATAGTATCGCTGCGCACCACTCTCGACCAACTTATGGTGCAAGAGAAGAAAGGCAACATATCAAAGATTGAGACAGCCCGCATACAGGCACTTTTGCTGTCGGTGAGAAGAGAGCAAAACGAGTTTCTCGACAGCGTGTCATCTCTTCAGGGGCGCCTTCGCCTGCTCATGTCTCTACCCCCCTCAATCAACATCAATGCTGTGTTTCACTCTGACATATCGGCAATACCCGACGTGTCAGAGTGCGACAAACTGCTTACCGACAGTCTGATGCAGCGCTCCGACGTAATGATGGCCCGCAACCAAGCCGAACAGGCCAAGGCATCACTCGATGTAAGCAAGTCGCAGGCATGGCCAGAGGTACACATCACCGGCCAGTATGACCGCAACGCAGGCTATTTTCCCAACTATTTTGCAGTGGGCGTCAGTCTCTCCGTGCCGTTGTTCAACCGCAACCAGGGCAACATACGCAGCGCAAAGGCACGCATAGCCCAGTGTGAAGAAAACTATGCCGGAGCCATAGCCAAGGCACAAAACGAAGTGGCTGTGGCAAAGGAGAACTTCATACGTGCGCTGTCGCTCGAAAAGAGTGTGTCTGACAACTTCGACAAGGAAAACATCAACACTCTCTTCCAGAGCGTAAACGAGAACTACCGCAAGCGCAACATCAGTCTGATAGAGTTTGTCGATTTCTACAAGACCTATAAAGAGGCGATGCTCGAAATATCAACAGTGAGAGAAAAAGTGTTTCTGTCGGCCGAAGACCTTAACATGGCGGCAGGACGCGAAGTTGTGAAATATTGACATTGAAAAGAAAAACAATACAGGATATGAAAAGAAACAACACAGTTCTGATTACAGCCGCAATGGCGGCCTTGCTGATGTTGTCGTGCTCAAAGAACAATGGCAGCAGCAACAATATACAGATAACTTATCTTACCGACTCGCTGCGAAAGGTGGTAACGGTTGAAACCGTACAGAACCATGCCTTTGCCGACGAGCTTGTGCTCAACGGACACGTTGACTGCGACCCGAACAACGTGGCTCATGTGTTTCCGATGTTTGGCGGAACGGTGATACGGATGGGAGCCACCGTTGGCGACTATGTTCACAAAGGTCAGGTGCTGGCCGTGGTAAGGTCGGGCGAAGTCGCCGACTATGCAAAACAGATGAACGACGCCGACCTGCAGATTATCACCGCAAGACGCGAGAAGTCGGCCATGCACGACATGTATAATGGAGGTATGGCGTCAGACCGCGACATACTGCAGGCTGACAAAAGCCTGAAAAACGCACAGGCTGAAAGGCAGCGCCTGCGCGAAATCTACTCGATAAACCACATAACAGGCAAGTCGACCTACGAAATAAAGGCACCTATATCAGGATTTATAACCGAGGCAAACATCAACCCCGACATGCAGATACGTCCCGACCAGGACGAACAGCTGTTCACAATAGCCGGACTTGACAACGTGTGGATTATTGCCGACATATACGAAAACGACATAAGCAAGGTGAAAACCGGAGCCGCTGCAACAGTGAAAACACTGGCTTACGGCGACGACAAGATATTCTACGGCACGGTGGACAAGATTTATCCGGTGCTCGATGCCGAAAGCAAGACCGAACAGCTGAAGATAAACATGAGCAACAATGGTTACCTGCTGAAACCGGGAATGTATGCCAACGTGTTTGTATCGGTTCCTGCCGGACGCGGAAGTTATCCTGCCGTACCGTCGGAGGCAGTGATATTTGATGACGACAAGGACTATGTTGTAGTTGTTGACAGCAAGAATGTGCTGTCATACCGCGAAGTGAAACTGGTAAAAGAAACAGGCACGCTCGACTATGTGGCTTCAGGACTGAATGTAGGCGACAGGATTATAGTTCATAACGCGCTGCTTGTGTATAACTCGCTAAAATAAAACATCTGCCTTATGAAGAATTTTATAAACAACATAATAACGTTCTCGCTGCGCAACAAGTTCTTTATCTTGTTTATGACCTTGCTGGTGGTGATATTCGGAGTCTACTGTTTCGAGAAGACGCCTGTCGACGCCTTTCCTGACATAACCAACACCAACGTAACCATAATAACGCAATGGCCCGGCAGAAGCGCTGAGGAGGTGGAAAAGTTTGTAACCATTCCTATCGAGCTTGCCATGAATCCAGTGCAGAAGAAGACCATTGTGCGCAGCACTACCCTGTTTGGTCTGTCTGTTGTCAATGTGCTGTTTGACGATCATGTTGACGATTCGTTCGCCCGACAGCAGGTTTATAACCTCATAAAGGGCGCCGACCTGCCCGACGGCGTGTCGCCCGAAGTGCAGCCGGCGACAGGACCTACGGGCGAGATTTACAGATATACGCTGCAGAGCAACAAGCGCTCGGTAAGAGAACTGAAGACACTGCAGGACTGGGTGCTTGACAGACAACTGCGCTCCGTGCCGGGCGTTGCCGACGTGGTGAGCTTCGGCGGTGAGGTAAAGACTTTTGAGGTGCAGATAAATCCTAACCAGCTTAACAGCTACGGCATATCCAACCTTGAGCTTTACGACGCCATTGAGAAATGTAACCTCAACGTGGGCGGCGACATCGTGAACAAGGGCGCACAGGCATACGTCGTGCGCGGCATCGGACTGATATCCAACATTAAAGACCTTGAGAACGTTGTGGTGAAGAATGTCAACGGCACGCCTATCCTTGTCAAGAACTTGGCAACGGTAAAGGAGTCGAGTCTGCCAAGACTCGGACAGTGCGGCATCGGCGACAAGAACGATGTTGTGGAAGGTATCGTGCTTATGCACCGCGGCGACGACCCGGGTGCCGTTATACCATTGCTAAAGAAAAAGGTGGCAGACATACAGGCGCAACTGCCAAAGGACGTAAAGATTGTGCCCTTCTACGACCGCACCGACCTTATCAACGTTTCTGTTCATACCGTTCTTCACAATCTTGCCGAAGGCCTTATCCTGGTTACGATAATCGTATTTCTGTTCATGGCCGACTGGCGCACCACAATCAATGTGGCAATAGTAGTGCCGCTGTCGCTTCTGTTTGCGTTTATCTGCCTTTACATCAAGGGCATGAGCGCCAACCTGATATCCATGGGCGCTATCGACTTCGGTATCATTATCGACGGTGCGGTGGTTATGGTCGAAGGCCTGTTTGTCGCGCTCGACGCACATGCCCGCAAAGTTGGCATGAAAGAATACAACAAGCAGCTGAAGCTCGGACTGATAAGGCGTGTGGCCAACGACCGCGCACGCGCCGTGTTCTTCTCAAAACTGATAATCATAACGGCGCTCATACCTATATTCTCGTTCCAGAAGGTTGAGGGCAAAATGTTCAGTCCTATGGCTTATACGCTCGGCTTCGCCCTGCTCGGCGCACTTATCTTCACGCTGACCCTCGTGCCTATGCTCACGTCGGTGTTGCTTAAAAAGAACGTAAGAGAGAAGCACAATCCGTTTACAGCGTTCCTTACTGACAACGCCATACGCTTTTTCTATATGTGCCGCCGCCACAAGCGCAGGGCACTCATCGTGTCGGTAGTGGCGATGATTGCCGGACTGTCATGTTACTTTCTGCTCGGCTCCGAGTTTCTGCCCGAACTTAACGAAGGTTCGATATACATGCGTGCCTCAATGCCGAGCAGCATATCGCTCGACCAGTCGGTAAAGCTTGCCAACGAGATAAGGGCAAAGCTGCGCAAATATCCTGAAGTGGAGAATGTGCTGAGCCAGACAGGACGGCCGAACGACGGAACCGACCCTACAGGATTCTACAACGTTGAGATGCTGGTAAAGATTTATCCTCAGGAGACATGGAAGAGCGGACTGACCAAAGAGCAGCTTATCGACAAGATGGCTAAAGACCTGTCGGTTTTTCCGGGTGTCGACTTCGGATTCTCCCAGCCTATATCCGACAATGTTGAAGAGGCTGTCAGCGGCGTTAAAGGCTCTATAGCCGTAAAGGTATATGGCGACGACCTGTCGAAGATTGCGTCATACTCTAACAAGATATACAAGATACTGAAGACTGTGCGGGGTATAACCGACTTGGGAGTGATACAGAACATCGGTCAGCCCGAACTGCGCATCGAGCTCGACGAGGCGGCGCTTGCACGCTACGGCATCGACAAGGAGACGGTGCAGTCGGTTATCGAGATGGCCATCGGCGGAAAGAGCGCGTCGACGATGTATGAAGGCGAGAAGAAATTCAACATCATGGTGCGCTACGAGAAGAACTTCCGCATGAACGAGAGTCAGATAAGCAAGATTCTTGTTCCGGCTGCCAACGGCGCAATGGTGCCGATAGGCGAGCTTGCACGCATACGCACAATAACGGGTCCGCTGCTCGTGTTCCGCGACAACAACTCACGTTTCGGTGCCGTCAAGTTCTCTGTCCGCGGACGCGACATGGGAAGTGCCGTGGCTGAGGCACGCGCAAAGGTCGACGCGCAGATTCATCCCGACAAAGGCTACAAGTTTGTATGGGCAGGCGACTTTGAGAACCAGCAGCGCGCCACAGCCCGACTGGCTCAGGTTGTGCCAATAAGTCTTGTTCTCATATTCATCATCTTGTTTGTACTGTTCGGCAATCCGCGCGACGCGGGACTTGTGCTGATGAACGTTCCGTTTGCTGCCGTGGGCGGCATAGTGATACTGCTGATAACCGGCTTCAACTTCTCAATATCTGCCGGCGTGGGATTTATATGCCTGTTCGGCATCTGCATACAGAACGGCGTAATAATGGTTACCGACATAAAGCACAACATCATGTCGCGTATGCCGCTCGACAAGGCTGTAGAGGTGAGCGTGCGCTACCGCATCAGGTCGGTGCTGATGACGGCAATGATGGCTATGCTCGGCCTTATGCCCGCCGCGCTGAGCCACGGCATAGGCTCTGAGAGTCAGCGGCCCTTGGCTGTGGTGATTATCGGCGGACTTGTAGGAGCCACACTGTTCACCCTGTTTGTGTTCCCGCTCATAGTGCAGGGCATCTACCGCCGCCAGATATACGACAACACAGGCAAGCTCAATGAGCGAAAGCTCTGACGGCTCATGCCGATAATGGTTACAAAGGATGCCGTTACGGACCGTGGCACGTTTGTTTGCATTTATACCTTATGCTTCGTCCCGTCCCGGCATTCTTTTTGCATGCCTGCCTCATAAGCCGGCATGCTTAGGCCTGCATTGTCAGTGCCTTTACTTACGGCTGACGGCTTGACTTATGTAATGTAATCACGCCCCAATATTATAAATGTGGGGCTGTGTATAATAAAGTTATGAACTGATTCGTTTGTTCTTAAACAATTTTTTTTGAGAGATGGACAAGGTGTTGTTGGTTGAGGATGAGGTGAACATTGCCTCATTCATTAAGCGCGGACTCGAGGAGTTCGGATATGACGTAACGGTGGCTTACGACGGCGAGAGCGGATGGAACGAAATACAGAACGGAGTGTTCAACCTGCTGATATTCGACATAATAATGCCTAAAATCAGCGGACTGGAGCTTTGCCGGCGATATAGGGAGCAGTTTGGCTACACCACCCCGGTGCTGCTTCTCACCGCCCTGGGCACCACGCAGAACATTGTTGACGGCCTCAACGCCGGAGCCGACGACTATGTTGTAAAGCCGTTCAGCTTCAAGGAACTGCAGGCACGCATAGCCGCACTGCTGAGACGCGGCTCAAATAACGGTGCCGTGGCGTCTGAAATAACTTACAATGACATTGTGCTGAATCTGTCGGCACACAGGGCTGAGCGTGAGGGCGTGGTGATAGACCTTACGGTGAAAGAATGCCGGCTGCTCGAATATTTCATACATAACCACGGAGTGGTGCTGAGCCGTGAGCAGCTGCTGAAAAACGTGTGGGACAAAAACTTCAACACCAACACCAACGTGGTTGACGTGTATGTCAACTACCTGCGCAACAAGATCGACAGGGGCTTCAGCCACAAATACATACGCACCGTGGTAGGCGTGGGATATGTGATGGAATAGCCTCAACGCAAGTTAATTTTTAAGATTATGCTGAAGATTGCTCATAAGATTATTTTCATTTATTCGGCAATAACGCTGTGCGCCATGGGCATGGCCTTTGCCGTGTTATGGTATTGGATGTCGGGCTATGCCGACAACCTTTATTATTCGTTTCTTGAGGAGCGCGCCGAACTTATCGCGCAGAAGAATCTTGAGCGTTGCAGCGGCAACAGAGTCTACAACATTTACATGGAACACCGCACCGACACTGTTGCCAAACCCGTGTCGACACAGATTGTGCTTGATGCCGACAAGACGCAGGCCACACGCAGGGCATTGCTCAGATTTATGTCGCCCGGACAGATTGAAAGACTTAGAGATAAAGGCGAACTGAAATTCAGGCATGGCGACAATCTCGGACTGGCTGTGTATTATCCCAAGCCTGAAGGCAACTTCATCGTCATAGTTATGCTCAACAGGCATCTCGGCGAATATCTGCACCGGCAGATGGGCTATTGGCTTATCGGCGTAACGGGGCTGTGCATACTCATAGTGGTTCTGGTCAGCCGTCTTTACACCCAACGGCACATCGACACCCTGCATGAGGCGTATCAGCGCGAACGGCAGTTCATACATCATGCGTCGCACGAACTTAACAATCCGCTTACGGCCATACAGGGCGAATGTGAGATTGCGCTGATGAAGAAACGCGACGCCGCCGACTATGAAGATTCGCTCAACAGAATTGGACAGGAGGCTCAAAGAATGTCGCAGACCATAAAGCAGCTGCTGTATCTGTCGATGGCGATGAACGAGTCTGACGGCGAAAGCCGTGAACTGATAATATGGAAAGACTTTCTTAACCGGTTTACCTGCAACGGGCGCATACGCCTTAACGTATCACAAGGCTGCGACGGCTGCTGCATAACGGCAAATCCTTATCTGCTGAAGATGGCCGTCGGTAATATTGTGCGCAATGCGCTGAAATACTCGTCCGACGATGTGGACATAACTCTCAACGAAAAATCCGTTGTGATAAGAGACAAGGGCATAGGCATACCCAAGTCGGACATTCCATACATCACGCAGCCTTTCTATCGCGCCGCCAACACGCGCTCGTTTCAGGGCAACGGCATCGGAATGAGCCTTGCGGTGAACATTCTCAAACTTTACGGCATTGTGGTTAAGATTGAGTCTGAAGAAAATGCGGGCACGACAATCATAATGCGCCTTGCCCACGGATGCTTTGAAAGAGCAGCGGACAATGGCAACAAATGAATGAAATAACAAATGGGTCAGGAACTCAGTTAAATAGAGTTTCTAACCCATTTGTTTTCGATAAAAAACTCGGCCACTTTCACATCAAAAGTGGCCGAGTTACGACTCTTAAACAATAGGTTAACAATCTGAAACCAACACGTCTTGTTTTGCTTACAGTCAGCATCGAGACTGCATCTGTTTTGAGCGTTTGTTAACATCAAATGTATGTTTTCCTTATGATTTTTTTGCCTTTTTATAATTATCCGATTTTAGATGAAGTAACACCTATCTTTCGCCAAATTAACATTAATCTATCAGTACGTAATGTCTTTGTTTGGATGTATGAAACTAAAAGACTATATTTGCAGATGATAAAAACACGAAATATCACATTTATAATGACAAAAAGCCATAAGAATAAAATAAACAAAGGAACATTTATGCCCCTTCGGCAGTTTATGCACAGCGAAGAACAGGCCGATGAGCCGTGTGACGAAATGAGGCATTGAGATGCCTATAGACTTGGCAGCTTGAGGAACAGCATTACCACGTATTTAAATAAATGATGAAAGTTATAAAATAACTCGTAACGATATGCTGCCATTGGCATTAACCCGTAAGGAAGTGAATTATATTTAGAAAAAAATTATTAGTTACACATAAACTTAAAGTATCAACATACTGACAATATCAATGATGAGAATAAAACAATTTTTCGCCAAAAAAGAACTAAAGTTGCGCAAAAAACGCCTGATATTAATGTCCTGTTGCATCGTTGCCGTTATAGCAGGATACGTAATAATGACATGGCCTAAGAAAAAGGCACCTGAGATACCAGTCGTTTCTGTAGAGAAAGTCGGCGTGGAAGATGTTGAGATTTACGGCGACTATGTTGGCCGCATACGTGCGCATCAGTTTGTGGAGGTGCGCGCCAGAGTGGAAGGCTTTCTTGAAAAAATGGCTTTCGCCGAAGGAACATACGTCAAAAAAGGACAGATACTCTTCGTTATTGACCAGCGCCAGTATAAGGCAAAAGTAGACAAGGCACGCGCACAGCTGCGCAAGGACTCGGCGATGATGCTGAAGACCAGGCGCGACCTTGAGCGCATACGCCCCTTGTTTGAGCAGAATGCCGCCAGCCGCCTTGACCTTGACAACGCCACGGCGGCGTATGAGACGGCAGTGGCAAGCATGGGCATGAGCCGTGCCGACCTTGTTCAGGCTGAACAGGAACTGAGCTACACCTACGTGCGCTCGCCTATATCAGGATATATCAGCGAAAGACTTGTAGACCTTGGCACACTTGTGGGTACGGGCGGAAAGTCGCTGCTGGCAACTGTAGTGAAGAGCGACACCGTGCTGATAGACTTCAGCATGACAGCGCTCGACTATCTTAAGAGCAAAGAGAGAAACATTAACCTCGGACAGCGCGACTCGTCGCGCTCATGGCAGCCGTATGTAACAATAACACTGCCCGACAACAGCAAATATCCATACAAGGGACTTGTTGACTTTGCCGAACCGCAAGTAAGTCCGAAGACAGGAACATTCTCTGTACGTGCAGAAATGCCAAACCCCGATCATGTGTTGCTTCCTGGACAGTTTACTAAAGTACACGCATTGCTCGATATTCGCGAAAACGCAACTGTTGTGCCACAGAAGGCACTCATCATTGAGAAAGGTGGAGCTTATGTCTTCGTCATGAGGCGCGACTCTACGGCAGAACGCCGCTTTATAGAGCTTGGGCCTGAATTTGGCAACAAGGTTGTGGTGGAAAGAGGACTCGCCCCGGGCGAAACCATAATCAGCGAGGGATACCACAAGCTTACGCCAGGAATGAAAGTACGCGTGGCCAACAGAAAGAAGACGGTGGCACGTCTGCATGCAAAAAACAATTAAAACAAAAGCTTACGAATAAATGAAAGTAAACTTCTTCATAGACAGACCGGTCTTTTCAATAGTAATATCAGTCCTGATAGTCATTGTTGGACTTATCGGACTGACAATGCTTCCCATAGACCAGTATCCGCAAATAACGCCTCCGGTGGTCAAAATCAGTGCATCCTATCCGGGAGCCAGCGCGCTTACGGTGTCGCAGGCTGTTGCCACGCCTATAGAGCAAGAGCTGAACGGAACTCCGGGCATGATTTATATGGAGTCAAACAGCTCCAACTCCGGCTCGTTCTCGGCAACAGTGACGTTTGACATTTCTGCCGATCCAGACCTGTCGGCAGTTGAAATACAGAACCGCATAAAACTGGCTGAGTCGCGTCTGCCGGCAGAAGTGGTGCAAAACGGCATCGAGATTGAAAAGCAGGCTGCAAGCCAGCTGATGACTATCTGTCTGACATCAAACGACACAAAGTTTGATGAAATATATCTCAGCAACTTTGCCACACTGAACGTGGTCGACCTGTTAAGACGAATACCGGGAGTGGGACGCGTGTCTAACGTGGGCAGCCGCTACTATGCCATGCAGATATGGCTTGACCCGGCACGACTGGCAAGCTTTGGCCTCACGGTGCAGGATGTACAAAACGCACTGAAAGACCAGAACAGAGAATCGGCTGCCGGCGTACTGGGACAACAGCCCGTAAAGGGACTCGACTTCACGATACCAATCACGGCGCAAGGACGTCTGTCCACTGTTGGGCAGTTTGAAGAAATAGTGTTAAGAGCCAATGCCGACGGCTCGTTCATACGCCTGAGAGACGTGGCAAGAGTTTCTCTCGAAGCGCAGTCGTACAATACCGAGAGTGGAATAAACGGCGGCAACGCAGCAGTGCTCGGCATATACATGCTGCCAGGGGCAAACGCAATGGAAGTGGCAGAGAACGTAAAAAAGACAATGGAGGAAATAAGCCACAACTTCCCTGAGGGCGTAAACTACGAGATACCGTTCGATATGACTACATACATATCGGAGTCGATCCACGAGGTATACAAGACTCTGTTTGAAGCGCTTGTACTCGTAATCATCGTAGTGTTCCTTTTCCTTCAGAGCTGGCGAGCCACACTTATCCCGCTTGTGGCCGTACCAATCTCACTGGTAGGAACGTTCGGATTCATGCTGATTTTAGGTTTCTCGCTCAACATGCTCACCCTGCTTGGTCTTGTGCTTGCCATAGGCCTTGTGGTAGACGACGCCATTGTCGTCGTGGAGAATGTGGAGCGCATAATGGAAGAGGAACATCTTAGTGCGTATGAAGCCACCAAGAAGGCAATGAACGGACTTACGGGAGCGCTTATAGCCACGTCGCTTGTACTGGCAGCCGTGTTCGTGCCTGTAAGTTTTCTGTCGGGCATAACAGGACAGCTGTACCGCCAGTTCAGCGTTACGATTGTAATCTCGGTGCTGCTTTCTACCATCGTGGCGCTTACGCTCAGCCCTGTAATGTGTTCTCTGATACTCAAGCCTACAGACAAGAACAAGCCTAAGAACAAAGTGTTCACGGCTATAAACAGATGGCTCGACATGGGCAACAACAAATATATAGCAGGAATATCAAGAATAATCAAGAATCCACGTCGTGTGGGAGTGGGGTTCTGCATGATTCTGATTGCAATATTCATATTCAACAAACTTACGCCTACCAGCTTCCTGCCGTCGGAAGACCAGGGATATTTCACCGTGGAACTTGAAATGCCTGAAGGAACAACGCTCGAACGCACACGTGCCGTAACTGAAAGGGCGGTGAATTTTCTGATGAAGAATCCTGCTGTTGAATACGTGCAGAACGTAACAGGATCAAGTCCGCGCGTGGGAACAAGCCAGACCAGGGCGCAGCTCACCGTTATACTGAAAGAATGGAAAGAGCGTGACGATACCACAATAGGGGACATCATGGCAAGCGTAAGCCGTGAACTGTCGGAATATCCCGAGTGTAAGTTTTATCTGTCAACGCCTCCTGTAATTCCCGGTTTGGGTACGTCAGGAGGATTCGAGATGCAACTCGAAGCTCACGGCGACGCAACTTATGACGACCTGGTAAACGCTGCCGACACGCTGATGCACTATGCCTCAATGCGTAAAGAGCTGTCAGGTCTGTCGTCATCGCTGCAGGCAGAAATACCGCAACTTTACTTCGACGTCGACAGGGATAAGGTGAAGATGCTCGGTGTGCCAATGGCCGACGTGTTCTCTACAATGAAAGCCTATACGGGATCGGTGTATGTCAACGACTTCAATATGTTCAACCGCATTTACAGAGTCTACATACAGGCTGAAGCCCCATACAGAGAACACCGCGACAACATAAGCCTCTACTATGTACGCGGCTCCAACGGCGACATGATTCCTCTGACAGCATTGGGCAATACCGAATATACCACAGGCCCGGGCAGCATAAAGCGCTTCAACATGTTCAACACGGCAATAATAAGAGGTACAGCAGCGCAGGGCTACAGTTCGGGACAGGCAATGGACATAATGGAAGAACTTGTAAAGGAACACCTGCCTGACAATATCGGACTTGAATGGAGCGGACTGTCATATCAGGAGAAACAGGCAGGAGGACAGACCGGAATAATACTCTCGTTGGTATTTATTTTCGTATTCCTGTTCCTCGCCGCACTATATGAAAGCTGGAGCGTCCCCATTGCGGTGCTGCTTTCGCTGCCTGTAGCTGCATTGGGCGCCTATATAGGTATTGCAGTATGCGGACTTGAAAACGACACCTACTTCCAGATCGGACTGGTGATGCTTATGGGACTTGCGGCTAAAAACGCCATACTTATTGTAGAGTTTGCGAAGGATGAAACCGATGCGGGAGTAAATGTACTGAAAGCCACGCTGCATGCGGCAAGACTGCGCTTCCGCCCGATACTTATGACGTCGTTCGCATTCATACTGGGCATACTCCCAATGGTGCTTGCATCAGGACCTGGCTCAGCAAGCCGAAAGGCTATCGGCACGGGCGTGTTCTTCGGAATGCTGGCAGCCGTTTTCATTGGTATACAGCTCATCCCATTCTTCTTCATTGCAATATATAAAGCCAAAAACAGATTGAAGACCAAGAAAGGAAACAAGGAACAAAAAGCCATAGCACAGCAATGACAATTATGAGACACGGATTGAAATACATAATACACGCGCTGATATTAACGGCTGCAATAAGTCTGTCTGCCTGTCAGATAGGCAGAAAATACACACGTCCGAATATTGAACTGCCGGCAGCACTGACCAATGAGGGAAACTCTGACTCGGCATCTATTGCGGACATCTCATGGAAAGAGGTTTACACGGATACTATCCTGCAAGGGCTTATATCAAAATCTCTTGTATACAACAAGGACATGCAGATGGCGGCAGCCAGAATAAAAGAGCTGGCAGAGATGCGACGTATAAACTACGCCAATATGTTTCCTGCGTTCGGAGCTAAAATCTATGCCGAGAAAGAAAGAGAGCATCACGGCAACAGCAATCAGTTTGACCTGAAAGCTGCAATGTCTTGGGAACTCGACTTGTGGGGAAAACTGCGCTGGGCTCATGATGAAAGCATTGCCGAGTTTATGGCTTCTGTAGAAAACCGGCGCGCACTGCAGATAAGTCTCATTGCGCAGGTGGCACAGACATATTATGAACTTGTGGCGCTCGACAACGAACTGGCTATTGTACACCAGACCGTAACGGCACGCAGGGAGAGCGAACATCTTGCACGCATACGCTATGAAGGCGGACTGACCTCGGAAGTAACTTACCGTCAGGCTCTCGTGGAACTGTCAAAGACGGAGACGCTCGTGCCCGACATTGAACTGCAGATAACCACAAAGGAGAACGAGCTGGCGCTGCTCACGGGCGAATATCCTCACCACATAGAACGCTCCGCGCTGCCTCAGGAGGCAGTCTTCCCCGACAGTCTGCCGGTAGGACTGCCTTCATCGCTGCTGGAGCGCAGGCCCGACGTGCGCGAAGCCGAGCAACAGCTTATTGCGGCAAATGCAAGGGTGGGCGTCGCATACACAAGTATGTTCCCGAACATAACACTTACAGGATATCTCGGAACCGAAAGCGACGACCTGAAAGGAGTGTTAAGCACGCCTTACCACCTGTTGAGCGCCAACCTGCTTCAGCCTATATTCGCCATGGGCAAGAACAAGGCACGCCACAAAGCGGCAGAAGCTGCATACGAACGTGCTGTCTACGCATACGAGAAAGCTGTTCTGACGGCTTTTAAGGATGCATACAATGCAATAGCCAACTTTAACAAGGTGAAAGAGATATACAAGACACGCTACGACCTCGAGAACTCGTCGAAGGCGGCATTGTCGCTCGCCCTTGTGCAATACGTAAACGGAGCCATAGGCTACATGGACCTGCTCGACGCGCAGCGCACTTATCTTGACGCTCAGATAGGACTGAGCAACGCCCTGCTCGACAGTCAGCTGGCTAAGGTGAACCTGTATAAGGCTTTGGGCGGCGGATGGTAAGGATATGTGGCTTAACTCATCGGCAGGGCTGATCAGGCAGTCTTGATTGCCAACTTCACAAAAAACAGCGGGCGGACTGTCGTTACTGACTTGTCCGCCCGCTGTTTTCATATTCCCTTAAATGAAACTGTTACTTTCATAAATGAGTACAGGCCGTTTCTGTTACTGTACGTTAAACCTGTGCTAATTCTTGCCATTATAAGTGCAGAACACCAAATAGCGGCCATCAGCACTAAACTTTACGCCGGTGCCCACAGCCTCGTTTAGTGTGCCCTGCCACCAGCTGCCGTATGCGTAAGTGTTCCATTTCAGTCCGCTGCTTTCTATCTTGCTGCAAGAAAAGTTGAATATGCTTACCTGCTGACCGGCAAAGGTGTCAAACTCAGCATCGCCTTCAGCCGCAAAGAAGTAGCCATGGTCGGTAAGCATCACAGCGTCTATGCCCATTTCGTTTCTGTAACGCTCTATCAGACTGATGTTTCCCAGTGTATGGTCTTCACGCTTTCCTGTTGCTCCCACGTACGCAATGCTCCTGAACCCCATGCTTATGCAGTGGCGTGTGGCCTTGGTCTGGTCGTTGTCTTCCTGTTCGCTGACTATATGAAGTATGTCATGATACTTCTCCTTTAGCTCTTTGCTCAACGAGTCGCCGTCGCCTACAATGGCATCGGGCATAAAGCCACGCGAAATATAACCGGCCGCAGCACCGTCGCAACAGCAAACGTAACGTGCATTGGCAAGCGCGGCAAGCGGTATGGCTGCCGTAGGAAAATCGCCGTTGCCGAGGATTACAGCCTCGGGGGCGAAGGATGTTGTTATTAGAGGATAATGCATTACTTTAGATTTTTGGGGAGTGATGGGAATGATGGGAGTGATGGGAATGATGGGAGAGATGGGACGGATGGGACGGATGGGAGTAATATGGGTGATGATGTGGGGCGCAGGCGCCACCCTATGACGGCTGTGCCTGTAGCTTCATCATCCGTTTCCACTTAAAGTAGCCCATTACGGCTATTACCACATAAAGGGCATAGAGCGATGCCTTGAATGGTATGCCTTTGCCGATGTAGAGATACGCGCACACGGCATCAACGGCAATCCAAAAGAGCCATTGCTCTATGTATTTTCTCGACAAAGCCCACAGGCCTACAAAGCTCAGGGCATTGGTAAAGGCGTCGGTAACGGGCACGGTGCTGTTGGTATAGGTTACTAACACCCACCATGTCAAGGCCCATGCCGCAAAGAAAAACAGAGTTACGGGCAGAATTAGTGAACGCCTGAAATGAGTGATAGGCATCTCCTCATTGTCCTTCTGCCCTTTCTTGCGGCCAAATTTCCATACGGCATAGCCATATATCGCAGCCACTGTGTAATAGACTGCCATTCCGGCATCGCCATACAGTCCGTGAGTCCAGTAGAGCCACACATCCATCGCAGGCATTATTATGCCCACAATCCACAGGGCTATGCTGGCTTTATATTCAAGCCATATATATATTAGGCCCAACACCGTGGTTACGATGTCGAGCCAATATTGTGACATAAACTGATTGAAGTCCATCTTGCGGCAGCTGTTGTTAGAACGTCAGGCTGAGATGAGCCATAAAGTTTATAGGAGCCTGTGCGGCATATCCTGTTTCGTATTCGTCGTCTTCAGTATATGCGACAACCTTGCCTTGTGCATTCTTCTTGTAGTTTGGAGCCGACCATCCGTTGTTCATATAGTCCTCGCTGAACAGATTGTATATTGTGCAGCCGAGCGTTACGCTCTTAAGGCCTTTCAGCTTAAATGTGTATGACAGGTCGAGATTGGTTACAAAGTAGCTGTCAATCATCATGCTGACGTTGTTTCCACCATTCTCGTTCTCGCTGACGTAGCTCTTAAAGCCGGTGTTGGTGAGATACTGCTCACCGATATACTGGCTCTGCAGCGACGCGCTAAGGCCCTTCCACTTGAACGTGAAGATGTTGTTGAAGATAAGGTCAGGCGAGAATGACAGAGGTGTGTCACCAAGAGTAACGCTCTCGCCGGTGTCGCTCAGTGTTACGTGCCAGTCTTTGGCTCTGTTGCGGCTCCATGTTGCGTTGGCATCCCAGCGGAACCAGTCGACAGGCTGCCATGCGGCCTGCAGCTCAATGCCCATACGATAGCTCTCGCCAACGTTGCGCGCAATCATCTCGCCGATGTTGTTAAGCTCGCCTGTAAGCACAAACTGGTCGTTATACTTCATGTAATAGAAGTTCACGCCGGCAGAAAATCTGCTGATGGCAAACTTATATCCAAGTTCCCAGTCGTAAAGTCTCTCAGCCTTAAGATCCTTGCCGATGTTGTCCTCATAGTCGTTGCGGGTAGGCTCGCGGTGAGATACGGCAAACGAGGCATAAGCCTGATGACTGTTGTTGATCTGCCAGAAGATACCGGCCTTAGGGTTGAAGAAATCGAACGAGTTGTCCTCATTGAACGATATCTGCTTATATGTGTCATAGTCGAACGCGTCAGAAGGACCGTTCATCTTATAGTTGACATGACGATACTGAAGGTCGACATAAGCGCTCAGTCCCTTGACAAACTCATAGTTCACCTTTCCGTAAATATTGCCGTCGGTCTTCTTGGCGTTGTTGTCATAATATTTATGGTCAGGGTCCATGGCCTCGTCAAAATTCTTCACCCACATAACGTTGCCGTAATGGTCGCCGTCATATTTGTTCCATCCGCCTCCAATGGTGGCTTTAAGTCCCTTGCGGTTGTTATAGTTGAGTGATGCTATGGCTCCATAGAAGTCGTTGTCCATCTGCTTGCGGCGCACCAGGTCGCTGGTTTTGTTCCAGTCGGTTGTGAGAGTATATTCGGCAAGTGTCCTGTCTGTCTTATACTCCTCGTAATAGCCGAAGCCCTTGGTATAGTGCAAAGCAACGTTAAGACTCAGCTCGCGCGAGAGAATCTGATTCCACAACAACTGATAGTGCTGCTGGTGGTAATAGTCTATCTGGTTGTCATAGAAGTGCATGTTGCCGTTTTCGTCGGTGTACATGTATCCGCAAGAGTTGTATCTGCGGCCGTAGAGGTTCATCTCATAGAGCGAAGGATAATTCCAAGCATGATAGGTTTCTTCCTTTCCGTTGAAGGTGATAAACTTAACAACGGTGTTGTCTGAGAAATATCCGCCCTGGAGGAAATAAGAGTCGAGCTTGGACGAAGCGCGGTCGATATATCCGTCGCTGCCCACGTTAGACAGACGTCCCTGAAATCCCCAGTGACCATTGATGAGTCCGGTGCCGAAGCGGAAGGTCTCTTTGTGAGATCCGTAGCTTCCTGCCGACAGGTCAACACCTCCAAAAGGCTTTACACCTATGTTCTCGGTTTGCATGTTTATGGTTGCTCCAAACGCACCGGCACCGTTTGTAGACGTGCCTACACCGCGCTGAATCTGCATGCTCTCAACGCTCGAAGCAAAGTCGGGCATGTTGGTCCAATAAACGTTGCTGCTTTCAGAGTCGTTGATAGGCACACCGTTGGCAGTGATGTTTATTCGTGTAGGGTCGGTGCCGCGCACCCTTATGCTGGTGTAGCCAATGCCGTTGCCGGCATCAGACGTAGTTGTTACTGATGGCGTAAGAGAGAGGATGAACGGAATGTCCTTGCCGTAGTTCATCGACTTAATCTGATTTTTGCTGATGTCGGTGTGTGTGATAGGCGTTGTCTCTCCTGCTCTAGTCGACAACACCTGAACTTCCTGCAGCGCATAGGTCTTAACCGAGTCTGCCTTTGCCTTTCCCGTTTCGTTTGCAGCTGTTGCGTTAGTCAATATTATAGACAATGTTGCCGCAACAAAAAAATGACGTTTCATTAAAACTAAAAAATTAATACACAAAAAGGGGCATGCTTTTTATGCTTAAATCCTTCAGACCAAAAACAATATTAATTCGGCCGTTTATCCCTACGACGGAATTACCCGTATCAGGTTCCAGGGTTTAATCTCAGCCTGCAACTTATCAGGCACCCCTTAATCTACCGTTTGTAAACCGACGGCAAAGTTAAGGCTTTTTTAACTAACGTGCAACACTATCGTAATATTTTTGCTTTTTAGGTGTGAAAAAGGTGGTGATATTATGATTTTACTGATAAAAAATAAAAAAATATCGTTTTTTCTTGTATAATATTTTGCTTATTGAAAATTAATTCGTATATTTATGGCAGAAAAAGAAGACAAATATAAAGTTGTCAAACGGTCTCAAAAATACATTGATAAATCAGGTTGGCTGATAAAATAGATACTGATTATTTGTGATAAAAAACCTTGAAAGTGATGGGGAGTCTGTTGAAGATGTAAGCACTTGATTAAAATTTGATGTTTTTTTGAAAAAGATGAAAGGGGAAAGAAAGTAAATGCAGTTTGTTGATACGGATGTTTTTTTAAAAGTTACTCCTTATCGCTTTTGCTAAAAGGGAATGGCGGCTCAAAAGGCCGCCATTTTTTATATATTTACATATAATGTAAAAGTAATTATCTATTTTATTATGTATACTGGTCTATAAGTGCAATAAAATGGTGTAAATGTTTTTTGCATTTAAAGTTTTTTTATTAAATTTGCACGCATTTAATAAGGTTCATATTGCTTTTGGACATAATGATAAGATAAAAAAGGTAAAAATATTGGATATTCTGATTTAAAATATAATTAAATAAGAAATAAATCAATTAAAAAAACTAATGAGAAAAAAAACTTTTTCATCGAAGTTGTTCCTTCTTTTGGGAACAGCTGCAATCTTAGGCTTTTCCGGTTGTACGGACAATGACTATGATTTCAACGAAATCGACACAACGATAGGAATTGGAGGCGATGGCCTTGAGATTCCTTCTTTGTCTACCGAGATTATTCCTTTGAAAGATGTTTTGGAACTGGAAGACAATGGAAGTGTTGTTGAAGACGAAGTAACGGGCGATTATGTGTTCCGTCAGGATGGTGCCGACGTTGCTCCTGTTCATCCGTTTATCGACAAAATAACTGTTGCGGAGCAGACATCTGTTTCTAATGATGTAGAGCTAGTATTTTCATCACCTTCAGGTTCGCGCCGCCGTAGCCGTGCTGCTCGTGCCGCAGGCGAGTCTCTCGTTGCTGACGGATGGCTGCAGGCCTTTTCTTACGAGGGTAGCCAGCCTAAGGAAGTTATCGACTTGTCTGTTGCCGAGGTTGGATCTACAATAAGTCTGAATATAGATTTCAGCGACGTCAAGTCTGTTGTCAGCCAATTTGACCAGATTGTGATTTCTTTGCCGGCATTTATGACTCTGTCAAATGTCAAGAGTGCAGGCCATACATTAAACGTGAACGGATCAATACTCACGTTGAACAATGTTTCAACTTCGTCAAATCTTTCCATAACGGCAAATGTCACTGCGCTCAACTTTAAGGAGAAGGACACTACATATGGTTCGCTTTCATTGTCAGGCGGAAAAATCAATATGGACGGAAAGGTGTACATCAAGGCTGTCGCTTCATCTGTAAATGCCGGAGCAGGAACCACGACAGGCAAGAAAATAAGCAGTAAAATGACTATGAGCAGCTTTATTGTGAATGCTGCCACAGGAAAGTTTAACCCGGAGATAGCACTTTCTGACCTCGGAAACATCAAGGTTAACGGCATTCCTGACTTTTTGCAGGGTGGTAATGTAGTTGTTGACCTCTATAATCCGCAGATAAAGCTCACCATCACTAGCGACATGGACGTGCCCGGAATATTGAATGGCGTAATAAAGTCGTTCAAGAACGGACAGCTGTTGGCAACCGTAAATGTTGACAATATTCCAATTGATGCAAACAAAACTTCAACTATATGTATATGCCGCAGGGCTGAAGGTGTGAACGGATTCGACCATGTGTTGACTAATCCGAACCTTTCAAAGCTGATAGAAACTATACCTGACAACATTACATTCTCGGCTAATGCTTCTGCTGACAGCAAGAACAACTATCGTTTTGAACTGGGACGCAATTATACTGTGCAGCCGGCTTACAAGGTTGACGCACCTATAGCATTTGGAGAAAATGCCAATATTGAATATCGTGACACTCTTGACGGATGGAATGATGACATCAAGGACTTTGAACTTGCCGAAGGTTCATACATCAACATGGACGCAAGCATAAAGAGCTGTGTGCCGGCATACATGACTGTTACTGCTGTTCCGGTTGACGCCGGCGGCAATGCCATAAGCTCTGACGAACTTTCTATCGACGTTGAAGGCACGGTTGAGGCTTCTAAAGACGGCATAGCTGAAACCACGTCGCCTGTGAACATAAAGATAAGCCAGAAGAAGAAAGGTGCTATGAAGAAGCTTGACGGAATTGTGTTTGTCGTTTCAGGCAAGGCTAATGGCGGAAACGGAGCCGTTACTGGCATTACGCTCAACGCAAATAAACATACTCTCAAGGTTGAGGAAATAAAAATCAAACTTGTTGGTAAACTGATTGGCAACTTTAATTAATCACAAAAAAACAGACAGAAATGAAATCTATATATAACAAGATATTTGTTGCGGCTTCTATGCTTGCGGTCTGTGGCAGTGCCATGGCCCAGGAACTTAACTCGGCTTACTATACTGAGGACTATAACTTCCGTCACGAGATGAACCCGGCTTACGGCAATGAACAGAATTATGTGTCGATACCTGCACTTGGCAACATCAATGTAGGAGTGCACGGCAACTTTGGATATCAGGATGTAATCATGAGCAATCCTATGTATGGCGTTGAGGGTGGAAAGAAGATGACTACTTTCATGAATCCTTATATTTCAGCTTCAGAAGCTCTCGAAGGTTTCAGCACTGGCAATAACCGTGTTGTAGGCGATGTCGGCATCACACTTCTTTCTGCCGGATTCAAGGCGTTTGGCGGATACAACACTATCACTTTGTCGTCTAAGACATCGTTTGGCGTGTCGCTGCCTTACGGACTATTTGAATTTGCAAAGAACACCGGCAACCAGACATATAATATAGGTGATATTAATGTTGGTGCAAAGTCGTATGTAGAGTTGGGACTCGGCCATTCTCGTCAGATAAACGACAAGTTGCGTGTTGGTGCCAAACTTAAATTTCTGTTTGGTGTGGCAAGTGCCGACTTCTTGTTCAAAGATGTAAAGGCCGACCTGGCATCAAATGAGAAATGGATAATCTCCGGAACGGCTACGGCTGACGTGTCGATGAAAGGATTTACATACGAGTCGGAGAAGGAAGAATATAATGATCCGTCAAAGGGCGAATATGAGAAAATCAATAATGTAGACGTTGACGGTGCCGGACTTGGTGGCTTCGGTATGGCCATTGACCTTGGAGGCGTTTACAAGATAAACGACGACTGGACTGTTAATGCTGCTGTGCTCGACCTTGGCTTTATCAACTGGAGCAACGATATGCAGGCTGTTAACAGAGCCGACAGGTTTGAGTTCAACGGTTTCCATGATTTGTCTGTTTCGAGCGACCATGGAACAACCATTGACGATCAGCTTGACAGCTACGGCGACCAGATAACCGACTTTATCAACCTTAGGGACAACGGCGACAAGGGCAGCCGTACAACCGGAATTGGCGCAACAATCAATGTTGGTGCTGAATATAATTTGCCTGTTTACCGCAAGATAACTTTCGGTGCTTTGAGCAGCACACGTATTAACGGTGCCTATTCTTGGACAGAAGGACGCATAAGCGCCAACTGGACTCCGCTGAGCTGGCTCGACGGCGGCGTAAACTTTGCCGTTAACAGCTTTACAACAAGCATGGGTTGGGTGCTTAATATTCATCCTAAAGGATATAACTTCTATATCGGTATGGACCACATTCTCGGTAAGACCAGCAAGGAGTATATTCCGCTCAGCTCTAATGCAAGCCTGTCGCTCGGTATGAGCATTGCATGGTAAATTTTTCTTTACTTACAATACAAAGTGGAGGTTGTTTCGGATTAGTTCCGGGCAGCCTCTTATTTTTTTGCCTTTTCTGCAGTGTCATAATGTGTTTGTGCGCTTTGTTCAGTTGGTGCAGCCAACGTTTTTTCTGTTGTGTCATGTCTGAATAGACTGTTCCGTGAGCAGTTAGCTGTAAGGCACATAGCCCAGAATCTGTCATTAGACCATATACGGCTTTTATCTATTATTGTGTATTCATGTTTTACCACGAATCGGTTATTATGATTCGGTCGGGATATTTGCTTTATATTGGGCTGATTCTAATGCCTGAATACAAAAAGGGCAGACCAGACATCACGTCTAATCTGCCCTCATCATGAAAAATATATTAGAAAAAATTATTATTTACATGAAGGAGTCCACGGCTTCAGCTGTTTGAAGAAGTCGTTGCCTTTGTCGTCAACGAGGATGAATGCAGGGAAGTCTTCAACCTGAATCTTCCATATAGCCTCCATGCCAAGCTCAGGATACTCAACGCACTCGATGCTCTTGATGCTGTTCATAGACAGAACTGCAGCCGGGCCGCCGATGCTTCCCAGATAGAAACCGCCGTGCTTCTTGCATGCGTCGGTAACAACCTGTGTGCGGTTACCCTTGGCTATCATTACCATTGAACCTCCGTGATCCTGGAACTCGTCTACATACGGATCCATACGGTTGGCTGTTGTCGGGCCCATTGAGCCGCAAGGCATTCCTGCAGGAGTCTTTGCCGGACCGGCATAGAGTACGGGGTGATCCTTGAAGTACTGCGGCAGATCCTCGCCTGCGTCAAGACGTGCTTTCAGTTTGGCGTGTGCAATGTCGCGTGCAACGATGATAGTGCCGTTGAGGCTCAGACGTGTAGATACAGGATATTTGCTCAGTTCCTTGCAAACCTCGCTCATAGGCTGGTTGAGGTCAATCTTAACGGCGTTGCCTTCGCCTGCCTTGCGCAGCTCTTCAGGTATCAGCTCGCCTGGGTTGTCGTCAAGTTTCTCAATCCATATACCGTCCTTGTTGATTTTAGCCTTGATGTTACGGTCGGCAGAGCAGCTTACGCCCAGACCGATAGGACATGAAGCACCGTGGCGCGGCAGACGGATAACGCGGATGTCGTGAGCAAAGTATTTGCCGCCGAACTGTGCGCCGAGTCCAATCTTGTGAGCCTCGTCGAGCAGCTCTTTCTCAAGCTCTATGTCGCGGAATGCGCGTCCTGTCTCGTCGCCTGTTGTAGGCAGGTTGTCATAATAGTGAGTTGAAGCCAGCTTAACTGTCAGCAGGTTCTTCTCGGCTGATGTACCGCCGATAACGAAAGCTATGTGATAAGGAGGACAAGCGGCTGTTCCGAGAGTCTTCATCTTCTCAACCAGGAACGGAACCAGCGTACCCGGGTTCTGTATTCTTGCCTTTGTCTCCTGATAGAAATATGTCTTGTTGGCAGAGCCTCCGCCCTTAACCACGCACAAGAACTTATATTCGCAGCCCTCAGTAGCCTCGATGTCAATCTGTGCAGGCAGGTTGCAGCGTGTGTTAACCTCCTCATACATGCTCAGCGGAGCATTCTGAGAGTAGCGCAGATTCTCTTCTGTATATGTCTTGTATACGCCTTTTGACAGAGCTTCCTCGTCGCAGAAACCTGTCCATACCTGCTGTCCCTTCTCGCCGTGGATGATGGCAGTACCGGTGTCCTGGCAGAAAGGCAGCTTGCCCTTGCATGCAACTTCAGCGTTGCGCAGGAAAGTCAGAGCCACATACTTGTCGTTATCGCTTGCCTCAGGGTCAGTAAGAATCTTGGCCACCTGCTCGTTGTGAGAGCGGCGCAGCAAGAAGTTTACGTCGCGGAAAGCAGCGTTGGTAAGCATTGTCAGCGCTTCGGGGCTGACTTTCAGTATTGGCTTGCCTTCAAACTCGCTTAATGACACTCCCTCTTTGGTGAGGAGATAGTACTCTGTGTCGTCCTTGCCCATCTGGAACATAGGGGCGTACTTGAATTCTGGTGTTGTTGCCATAATGTTTTTATTTTATATAACAGTTGTTCGTAAGTTGCTTTTGTTATATTTAGCCGGCTTTCGGTGTAGTCTTCCGGCCGTATCTACATGCTACATCATCCGCGTCAAACCCGCGGTATTGTGTTTGACTGCAAAGTTATACAATTTTTTTGAAACCTCATTCTTTATTTCTGCTTTATTAAGCCCAAAATGTTCATTCTGACGCAATGTTTACATTATTAAATCTTTTTACCCTTTTTTCAGTTTTTGCCTTTTCCGGTGTGCTGTAGCATGGCTTTTTTATGAAAAAATATTACGCAGGGAGTTAGCCTGCGTCTGTCGTTATGAGCACGTTTTCCGAAGGAATGTAATGCCGTATTCCGGCTATATGAAAATCTCAAAATAAGACAATTAAATTATAAAGGCAAAAAATCGAAAGTAAAACACGTGTTTATGGTTAATGTCTGTCTAAATAAAGAATATTGCCAATGTTGATTGTAAGCAAAATATGTCGTGCAAGTTTCAAACTGTTAACCTATTGTTTTTGAGTCGTAACTGGGCCACTTTTGCATCAAAAGTGACCGAGTTTTTAGTCGTAAATAAGTGAGTTTTTAAAGGCGGATAAGCGATTTTGTGATTTTGATGTGATTATAGCTAAAAGTTATGTTTAGTTCTTAGGTGAGTAGTTGTTCAAAAATTATTGTATGATTCATTTGTCATGTGAAATATTTGAATTAAATTTGTACTTACTATGACGAACATGAATTTTATGTTCATATAAGGCTACACGTGTTTCTTTGTATATAAAATTGCACGTCTGCATTAATGAAGACTTAATTCTAATTGGATGGAAAATGAAAGACTATTGATATCTCATTTGCGTCAAGATAAAGAAAATGGTGAATGGGTGATTCAGACAAACGACGAGCATTAAAGTGGTGTGGCAAAAATATCTGCTGAATTTGCCGGAGAGTTCGGACTGCCTTCTTGGGGGCGTGCTTTAGGACTCCTTCATGACAAGGGTAAGGAGCGCAAAGCTTTTCAACAATACATTCGCAGGGTAAACGGTATACCGATTGCTGACAAAACACATTATGCCGACCATAATCATTCTTTTGTAGGTGGACTGCTTGCTGACAAACTAATGGGTAAAAATGTTATGAATCTTCTTTCAAATCAAATCATCTCGCATCATACGGGCTTGCATGATTATGGATATGTTGAAAGCATTTTAGATGAAACCAAGTTGCCTGAAGAAATCAATAAGGACAATATAAAGATTGATTTTAGGGCATTGGTAAATGAGTTTCAAGAACTTTCGTTTTTCAAGTCCCAAGATGACACTATGCAATTTCATCATCTCTCGCGTATGCTCTTTTCGTGTCTTATAGATGCTGACAGATTGGATACAGAGCGCTTTATGGATGTAGAGTCGTGGCAGAAGCGCGTATGCCGGTATAATATAGCTGACCTGTTGCCTAAGCTTGATGCTTACATGCAGATGTTGCAGAAACATGCGGCCGACACGGAAGTGAACCGCATACGCAAAATGGTGCAGGAGCAGTGCAGAAAAACTTCTTCAGGAGAGAAGGGATTCTATAGCCTTACCGTTCCTACAGGAGGTGGAAAAACTCTGTCTTCGCTTCTGTGGGCCATGAAACATGCCGTGGCACATGGCATGAAACGTATAATCATAGCCATACCTTATACCAGCATTATCGTGCAGACGGCAGGACTGCTGAAAAGTATCTTTGGTGAGGAAAACGTGCTGGAGCATCACAGCAATTTTAATCCTGACAGCATCGGAGACGAAAAAACTAGAGAGATGGCGAAGTTGGCTACCGAAAACTGGGACTATCCGATTATAGTCACTACCAACGTGCAGCTTTTTGAATCGATGTTCAGTAATAAGCCTTCTGTTTGCCGTAAGTTGCATAATATAGTTAATTCGGTTATTATACTGGATGAGGTGCAAACCTTGCCGACAGATTTTTTACAGCCGATAGTTGACTCGTTGAAAGCGTATCGGGAAATGTTCGGTGTGTCAGTTTTGTTTACTACGGCGAGTCAGCCTGTGCTTGACGGACTGATAGAGGGATCTAATCCTTTCGAAAAGTTTAAAGGAATAGATAACATAACTGAAATTATTCCTGATGAATATAAACTGCATGACAGGCTTCGCCGTGTGGACATAAAAATATACAAAGAGGGCAGCACATACGATGAGATAGCCACGATGCTGGCAAAATATAATAAGGTGTTGTGTATTGTAAATACCAGAAAGGATGCAAAAGAACTGTATGACCATTTGCCTGATGAGGGCGTAAAACTTCATTTGTCGAGAATGATGTGTCCTAAACATATCAGCAAAACAATATGTGAGATAAAAAATATATTGAAAGATAATTCTCAATCTGTTGTCAGGGTGATAGCAACTCAGCTTGTTGAGGCCGGCGTAGATATAGACTTTCCCGTGGTGTTCCGTCAGGAGGCAGGTCTTGATTCTGTATTGCAGGCTGCTGGAAGATGCAACAGGGAAGGCAGGATTGACATCGGTTATACTTTTGTCTTCAGCCTTTCCACCGAAAATCGCCTTCCTTTCGGCTCAATAAAGGATGCAAATAATGCAAGGCTGAATTTGCCTGATGACAGTGATTGGTTCTCTCCTTCAGTAATGCAGGCATATTTTAAAAATTTGTATTCTCAAAAAGGCACATTTGATAAGAAAGGTATCAAATATTATCTTTATAAATACAATGAGTTATGCTTTGAGAAAGCATCAGAGGCATTTAAGCTTATAGATGACGATGGTGTGAACGTTATTGTAAATTGGGAAAATAGTATGGATCTTGTTGAACAGCTGAAAATATCCGGGTGTACATATAGCTTAATGAAACAGCTTGCCCAATTTACTGTTAGCGTCAAGCGTACAGATTTCAATAAATTATGCCAGTATGGTGTGATAGAAGAAATATTGGAAGGTGTGTATGTATTGACGGACAGAGCGCAGTATAATCGTTATACCGGGCTTAGTCTTGAAAATCATTGGATGGATGAGATTCTGACGATATAAAAAACATAATTGATTATTACATTATTGTCGACATACGGCAAATGAAAAAATAAAGGAAGAATATGGAATATACTGATAAAGAATATTGTTTGGAGGTTTGGGGCGATTGGGCCTGCTTCACACGGCCTGAACTGAAGGTTGAACGTGTGAGTTATGACGTAATAACTCCTTCGGCTGCGCGTGCCATCTTTGAGGCAATATTGTTCAAGCGTTATGCCATGAGGTGGCAAGTGACAAAGATAGAGGTTATTAATCCTATAAAGTGGACAACTATACGGCGGAATGAAGTGGGAGCCTTAGCTGGCAAGTCACCCATTTATATTGAAGACAAACGTCAACAGAAAAATTCTCTGCTTTTAAAGGATGTACGTTATCGTATATATGCAAAGCTGGTTTTTATTCCGGTGAAGAATCGCCCAAAGGAAGCTTTTGCAAGGCATGAGCCTACAAACGATGAAAATCCGATGAAATATTATCAGATGTTTGAACGTAGGGCATCACAAGGTCAGTGTTTCACACAGCCATATCTTGGTTGCCGGGAATTTGCTGCCAACTGGAGATATGTTGACAGTAATGACAGTCTTGTGCCGCCTCTGCAGGAAGACAGAGATTTGGGAATCATGCTTTATGATATGGATTTCGACAAGAATCCCAAGAAACCTGATGCAATGTTTTATCGCGCGGTGATGAACCAGGGCGTTATTGTTGTACCCGAAAAAGATAGTGAGGAGGTGTTAAGATGATACTGAAAGCATTGTATGACTATTATAACCGATGCGGCAATCTACCGGCACCGGGCATGGAATTAAAAGAAATTGGTTTTATAATAGTAATCAGTAATGAAGGCAAGTTTATACGTTTTGAGGACAGGCGTATAGACAAAAAGTCAGCGCAACAGTTTCTCGTAAAGAAGAGTGTCGGCAGGTCGAGTGTTCCGGTGGCTAACTATCTTTATGATAATAGTCAATACGTGTTTGGTTACTCCACTAAAGGAGATATACAAAGTATGCGTAAATATTTTGATGTATTTAAAGCCAAAATAAAAGATATATACGAGAAGCATCCTGACAATAACGATATAAAGGCTGTTTATGCTTTTTATCAGCAAGATCTTTCAGATGTTATAGGAGCGATGATGAGAGATAGGCTTTGGGATGATATTGTTAAAAACCTCAATAAGAAATATTCAATATTTTCTTTTCGCATTGACGGAGATATTGATATCGTTGCCTCTAAAAAAGAATTGATAGATTTGGAAAAGAATGAAAATGGAACAGGACAAGCATATTGTCTTGTGACAGGTAAAAAGGCAAAACCTGTAGAGGTGACAACAGCAACAATGATACCCGGTAGCCAGGCAACTGCAAAACTTGTCGCATTTCAAGTAAATTCCGGATACGATTCGTATGGAAAGTCAAAAGGCTATAATGCTCCTATTTCGGAAGAAGCAGAATTTGCATATACTACAGCTCTTAATGCGATGCTGTCTAAGGATTCTCACAATAAGTTTATTATAGGTACGCGCACTTTCCTTTTCTGGGCTTCGTCAGATAGTGATGCCTCAAAGAAAACAGAGGAGGGCCTATTCTCTTTGTTTGGAAAGTTCGAGGCTAATGAAGATGATCCTAACAGGCGGATAGAATTGGTTCGTGATACTTTCATGTCTGTTTATAATGGTAAGTTGAATGCAAACAAGAATGACAAATTCTTCATTTTAGGCTTGGCTCCCAATTCTGCAAGGATTGCAGTTGTATATTGGAGTGAATTGCCTTTACGTGAGTTCGCAGGTTTGATAAGCAGACATTTTGAAGATATGAAGATTGTAGACATCCGTAAGGAAAAGAAACCGTATGTGGGATTACATTCAATTCTTGGCAGTGTGACGCTTGGCGGAAAATCAAGTGATGCTACTCCTAATCTGCCTGAAGCTGTGGTTAAAAGTATTTTTCAGGGATTGCCATATCCTATATCTTTATTTCAGGCGTGCATTCGACGTATACGTGCAGAACAATCTGTCACTATTGTACGTGCTGCTATAATAAAAGCATATTTGAACAGAATAAATAATAATAACAATATAAAAATAAAGATTATGTTAGACAAAGAAAATCAAAATCAAGGGTATCTTTGTGGAAGGCTTTTCGCCGTTCTTGATAAGATACAAGAGGATGCCAATGGTATTCATTCTATTAGAGAAAGGTATATGAATTCTGCGTCATCAACTCCGGCAACAGTGTTTTCTACTATTTTAAATCTTTCAGCTCATCATTTGGAAAAATTGAATAATGGTAAGCAAGTTTATTATGAAAAATTGAAGCAGGAAATAGTTTCTAAACTTGATGCAGACGGCTTTCCCGCCCATCTTTCCTTACAGGATCAAGGGCGTTTCTTTGTAGGATACTATCATCAGCGTCAGGATTTTTTTATAAGTAAGGAAGATAAAGAAACAGAAGATTAATAACAATTTAAAAATATATGGTTATGTCAGAAATTAAAAATAGAATAGATTTCGTTTACATGTTTGATGTACAGGATGGTAATCCTAATGGTGATCCCGATGCAGGTAATCTTCCACGTGTAGATGCAGAAACTGGTATGGGACTTGTTACTGACGTATGTTTGAAACGTAAAGTACGTAACTATGTTCAAGTGGCAAAGAATCTTGAGGACGGCTATGATATATTTATTAAAGAGAAATCCGTATTAAACACTTTGATAGATAAGGCACATGATGATGTTGAAGTGAAAAATGCCAAAGATAAAACAGAGGCAGCGCGTCGTTTTATGTGTAAAAATTATTTTGATATAAGAACATTTGGAGCTGTTATGTCGACAGGAAAGAATGCTGGTCAGGTTCGTGGTCCTATTCAACTTACATTTGCCCGTTCAGTCGATCCTGTTGAAACTTCAGAACACTCTATCACCCGCATGGCTGTTGCAACAGAGAAAGAAGCAGACAAGCAGGAAGGAGGCAATCGCACCATGGGGCGTAAGGCAACAGTTCCTTATGGACTTTATGTTTGTCATGGATTTATTTCTGCAAATTTGGCACAGCAGACAGGATTTTCTGAAGATGACCTTGCGTTGTTTTGGGAAGCGCTGAAGAATATGTTCGACACAGACCGCTCTGCCGCGCGTGGTTTGATGAGCGCACAGAAACTTATTGTTTTCAAGCATGACAGCATGTTGGGCAATGCGCCTGCAAACAAACTGTTTGATTTGGTTACTGTTACGAAGAAATGTGATGGGGCACCACGCTCATTTAAGGATTATTCTGTAACGATAGATAAGGATAACGTCCCGTCAGGAGTAACTGTTGAAGAACTCATATAACAATGTATAACGATGACGATATGCTCATGCTGTCGGGGATTCAGCATTTTAGGTTCTGTCCCCGACAATGGGCATTAATACATATCGAGCAGCAATGGGATGACAACCGTCTGACCATCGAGGGACAAATTATGCACAAACATGTGGATGATCCGTTTTATAGACAGAAATGCGGTGATTTTATAACATTGCGTGCAGTGAACATCGCTTCGCGCGAACTGGGACTCTATGGCATTGCGGATGCTATAGAGCTGATGCCGGCGTCTACTTCAGAAAATACTATCTTTCATCCCAAATATCCGGGCCGATGGAATCCGATAGTTGTTGAGTATAAGCACGGTAAGCCCAAATGGAATGATATTGATGAAGTGCAGTTGGCTGCGCAGGTGATGTGTCTTGAAGAAATGTATGATATCCATATTGAATATGGCGTTTTCTTTTATGGCGAAATTCGTCATCGTGTCAGTGTGGATATCTCAGACACCTTGCGTGGCATTGTTAAGGAGTGCGCTGAAAGCATGCATGATATTTTTTCCAAAAAGATTATACCAAAAGCTGTTTATGGCAAACATTGCGACAAATGTTCACTTAAAGAAATTTGTATGCCTAACATTGTAAAGAATTGTACATCGGTAAGCAATTATCTTAATAAAAATCTTTATCAATGAGAAAATTGTTGAATACTTTATATGTAACAACGCCGGATGCGTATCTCAGTAAGGACGGACAGAATGTTGTTGTGTCTGTTAACCAGAAAGAGATTTTCCGCATACCCTCAATTAATATAGAAGGTATCGTTACGTTCGGTTATATGGGTGCTAGTCCTGGGGTAATGAAATTGTGTTGTGATAATGGCATTTCTCTTACGTTCCTTTCTCCTAACGGCCGGTTCATAAGTAGAATACAAGGGGGCACTAAAGGAAATGTGCTGTTGCGTAAAGCACAATATCATTTGTCTGATGATGAAGACTGGTCGTTACATGTAGCAAGATTGATGATAGCCGGTAAGATACAGAATTATCGTAATATCTTGAGACGTTTTATTCGTGATTATGGTGAACATGAAGACGTCAATAGGGCTGTATCAGTTATGGAAAGTGCTAAACGTGATGCGTTGTCGGCTAAGGATAAGACAATGTTGATTGGATATGAGGGCTTGGCTTCGAATGCTTATTTTGAGGTGCTGCCTATATTAATATTGAATCAAAAAAAGGAGTTCCCGTTTAGTGGCCGTAACCGTCGTCCTCCAAAAGATGCCGTAAATGCTATGTTGTCTTTCGCTTATACGTTGATAGCCAATGATTATATTGCTGCGCTTGAGACAGTCGGATTGGATCCTTATGTCGGGTTTCTCCACACCTTACGGCCGGGACGTGCTTCTTTGGCATTGGACATGATGGAAGAGTTGCGTGCTTATCTTGGTGACCGTTTTGTCTTGTCGTTGATAAATAAAAGACAAATAACGTCTAAAGATTTTCTTTCTCAAGGTGATAATGGAGTTGTTATGACTGATAAAGGTAAAAAGGTGTTTATTTCTGCATGGCAGGCTAGAAAGCGTGATGTGATAACGCATCCGTATCTCAATGAAAAAATTGAGATTGGACTTTTGCCGTATGCTCAGTCTATGTTGATGGCAAGGTTTATAAGGCAAGATATTGATGATTATCCGGTTTTTTTAATAAAGTAAAGAAAGGTTTTATGTATATTCTTGTAACGTATGATGTAGATACTACAAACAAAGAGGGTGCTCGTCGATTGCGAAACGTTGCAAAGGCGTGCATTGACTATGGGCAAAGAGTGCAGAATTCTGTTTTTGAATGTGAAGTGACTGAAGTGCAATATTGTCTATTGAAAGAGCGAATTAAAAATATAATTGATGATTCTTTAGACAGCATAAGATTTTATAGCCTTAGTAGAAATGAACGCAAACGAGTGGAAGTGTTAGGCGTTGAAACTGCTTACAAGGTTGATGATGCACTTATAATATAGTGATTCGCGGATGTGAGGTGTTACATAAAAAGTAGTGTATTCGCAGATTTTGATAGTCAATAATTTAGCTTAATTTTTGTATCTTTGCTTATTAAAGTAGATATATTAAATCGTAATTCGCGTTTTGGCTTCTATAATAGATTGATTCATAGAACTTTATAACGTATGCAGTCACACCCTATGCGGGTGTGTGGATTGAAACCAAGACATACATCCGTTATTAACGCTGGATAATGTCACACCCTATGCGGGTGTGTGGATTGAAACAATTCTCGATGCACAGGTACAATTAAAAGAGCAGGGTCACACCCTATGCGGGTGTGTGGATTGAAACACCCATATAATATAATAAATTAAGGGCAGGAAAAAGTCACACCCTATGCGGGTGTGTGGATTGAAACACTGCCGGCTTCGGCAATACAACACATAATACAGTCACACCCTATGCGGGTGTGTGGATTGAAACACTATAAGGGACAAGGAGAGTGTCAGCGCTAAAGGAGTCACACCCTATGCGGGTGTGTGGATTGAAACAGAAATTCAGAAAAGTTCAGATAAAGTTCAGAAGAGTCACACCCTATGCGGGTGAGTGGATTGAAACATATCAGTATGGGTTTATGGAAAAGTCTATATCCAGTCATACCCTATATGGGTGTGTGGATTGAAACTTGTGTTCCTGAGGTTGATTATCGTGATGCCGGGTCATACCCTATATGGGTGTGTGGATTGAAACTCAGAAACCTGATAAATAATCTTTATAATATCATGTCATACCCTATATGGGTGTGTGGATTTTATATATTATGTTATTTTGTGTTTTAGAAAATATTACTTTTATAAAAGCAATCATGTAAATTATTGTACAATTTTTATTGTCAGATAATATTTTTCCAATGTTTTTCCTTAACTTTGCCCCGCAAGGATAACAACCCATTTTGCGTTTGGCTGCGTATCGTTGCAGCAGCGTGGAAAATTAAATATTTTTTTAGTTATGATGAGACAATATCAAGACACAATCAACCACAGACTGATAATGCCTTTGCAGCATTTCATCAATCAGGAAAAGTCGGGCGGAATAGTGCTCGGCATCAGTATTGTTATTGCCCTTTTGCTGGCAAACTCTCCTTGGAGCGACAGCTATTTTCATTTCTTTGAGCATAAGCTCGGCTTTGTGTTCAACGGCGACAACTATCTTTACTACAGTCTTCACCACTGGATTAACGACGGACTGATGTCCATGTTCTTCTTTGTCGTCGGTCTGGAGCTGAAGCGCGAGTTTATCGGAGGCGAATTATCCGACGTGCGCAACACAATATTGCCTATCGGTGCGGCCGTGTTCGGCATGATAGTGCCGGCACTGATATATTTCTCTCTTAATGCCGGAGGCGACACGGCGAGCGGGTGGGGCATACCGATGGCTACAGACATTGCCTTCTCGTTGGCCATTCTTTATGTGCTCGGCAGCAGGGTGCCGCTGTCAATCAAGGTGTTCCTTACTACACTGGCCATTGTCGACGACCTCGGTGCGGTGCTTGTCATAGCACTGTTTTATACTTCTGAGATTTCGTTCGCGAGCATAGGTCTCGGCGTGGTGTTCCTTCTCGCCATGTTCATAGCCAACAAGCTGGGCGTTAAGAACGTTATATTCTATGGCGTGCTGGGCATCGGCGGCGTGTGGATTGCCTTCCTCATGTCGGGCATACATGCCACTATAGCTGCCGTGCTGGCGGCATTTATGATACCTGCCGACGCACGCATATCAGAGCCTGTTTATCTGGCACGCGCCTCAAAGCTTATCAACCGTTTCAGAGTGGCAAAGCCTAACGACGTGTCAACGCTCGAGCATGAGCAGGTGGAGATAATCGACCGCATGATGAGCGACTCGCGCGACGCCATTCCGCCGCTTCAGCGCCTTGAGCACTCTATGCATCCGCTCGTGTCGTTTGTCATCATGCCTATATTCGCACTTGCCAACGCCGGCATTTCTTTCGATGGCATAAGCTTCGACGCTGTTATGGCCAACAACGTTGCGCTGGGTGTGATGCTCGGTCTGCTGATAGGCAAGCCCGTGGGCATTGTTCTGTCAACAGTTCTGCTGACACGCCTGAAGATTGCAAAGGCGTCAGACTCGATGACGATGCGCCGCCTTGTCGGTGTAGGCTTTCTTGCCTCAATAGGTTTCACGATGTCTATGTTTATATCTACTCTCGCTTTTGTAGACGACACTCATCTTATCCAGGCAAAGCTCGGAATATTTGCCGCCTCGATACTTGGCGGAGTGCTTGGCTACATACTGCTCAGAGGCGAAGAACAGAAGTAATGTTTCATATCATGAATAAAAGCAACCGGGCGCGCTGCATTGACATACAGCGCGCCCGGTTGTTTTAGTTTAGGCCGTATTCAAATGATTTTTGATAAAATACAGCGAAGTCAGCACAACTTGCCTTGATTAATCCTTATAAAATTCTGAATTATGTGATACTAAAAAAGGTTACCTTCTGCATTGCGAAAGGTAACCTTTTATTAATTGATAATCAGTAAAAAACAATCAGATGCTGACCATCATATTGTTTAAAACGGATTAATATCCAAAGATTTCTTCAGTTGTCAGTCTTTTTATAGGACCGATTTTTTCAAGAGCTTTCATGTCGAGCTGCTTCTCATCGCCGAGAATAATGTAGCGGTAAGGCTTGTTTGCCATGTTCTCTTTTTCAAACTTCGTAATATCCTCAAGTGTCAGTGAAGGTACGGTTTCATAGATTTTCTTGTCCAAATCGTAGTCTATGCCGAGATCCTCTGCGTTGATATATGCGTTTATAATGCCGTTTTTGGTTGTGCGTGATGTGGCAAGACGCTTCATCAAGGCCTGCTTTGACAGCTCAAATGCCTTTTCTGACTGCGGCATGGTGTTCAGTATGCTGTTGAAAGTGTTGATGCAGTCCATCATCTTGTCGTTCTGTGAGATGATGTATGTATAAGCAAATTCGGTCTCATCTTTGTAGCTTGGTGTGCCGTACATTGCGAATGCGCTGTAGGCGAGGCCGCGTGCCTCACGCAATTCCTGGAACACAACCGTATTCATACCGCCTCCGTAATATTCGTTGAAGAGCGATGCGATAGGCTCTTTTTCAGGATCCCATGTCTTGCCCTCGTTGTGATACTGAACCATATAAATGTTCTTTGCTTCGTAAGGAGCAATGTACACCTCGTTCTGAGGGGTCTGCTGCAGCTCATAAAGTTTGTTCTGCGGCACGTCGGCAAGCTTCTTGGCTGTCTTGTGCTTCTTGTTGATTGTGGCTGTGAGAGTCTTCATGTCCATCGGACCATAATACAGAACGGTGTGCTTATAGTTCTTCAAGGCCTTGATCATGTCAACCAGCTTCTGAGGATCCATCTCCTTCAGCTCTGTTGACGACGGAATGTTGCGTGAAGAGTTGTAAGGACCATACATTCCGTACTGCTGCAGTGTGCTGAAGTTCACCCTTTGGTTGAGTTTGTTGTCGGCGCGTGACTTTTCAACAATGCCTACATATTTGTCATAAGCCTCTTTGTCAACCTTTGCGTTGGCGATGAAGTCTTCCATAAGTGCCATTGCTTCAGGCATGTTTTCAGCCAGACCGCTGATATTTATACGCATTGTTCTGGTTCCGACATTTATTTTATAAGAGCAAGCCAGCTCGTAGAATTTCTGTTTCAGTTGCTCGGCAGTCATATTGTCTGTACCGAGATAGTGGAAGTAGTCTGCAGCGTATGGCAGCCACTTGTCGCTTGTCTCGCCGAATTTATAGTAATAGTTCAGCGTGAACCGGCCATTCTCGGTGTTCTTTACATAGAGAACTGGCAGGCCATTCTTTGTCTCGCCCTTCGTAAGGTCTTTATCAAAGTCAACGAATTTGGGCTGTATAGGATCAGTCTTAGAGTTGATAATGTCAGTTACAAACTTGCTCTGCAGGTCACGGTTTGTAGGTATGGCTGTAATCTGCGGCTTGTCTATCTTCTTGATTGAAGTGTCTTCGCCGATACGCTTGTAAACAACTATGTAGTTGTCTTTGAAGTGTTTGTTTGCAAAGTCTACAATCTGCTGTTTTGTTATCTTTGAAATTCTGTCGAGTCGGCTGACTACGTCGCTCCAGTTCTGGCGGTTGATAAATGCGTCAACAAACATATTGGCACGTCCCTCGTTGCTTTCAAGCGTGGTGTAGAACTGCAGTTTCTTGTTGTTGATAACTGCCTTCAGCAGGTTATCACTGAACTCGCCCTTCTTTATCTTCTCAATCTCACCCAGAAGCAGAGCCTTGACATCATCAAGCGACTGACCTTCTTTGGGGAATCCTGCCATCACAAAGCCTGAATATTCAGCCAGCGGATAAGTGAAAGCACCGCCGCCGAGCCATTTCATCTGCTGGTCGAGGTCAAGATCCATCAGTCCGGCTTTGCCGTTAGACAGCATATCGCAGATAACGTCGAGGGTGTCAGTCTGGAAAGATGCTGCCTTGTCGAATTTCCATGCCATATATATGCGCTCTGACTCTTGGCCTACTACTGTAGTGTCGGCAGGTGCAGTGCGGTCTGGTATAGGAGCATATTCGGGCTGTGAAAGATTAGGATTGGGTTTCCATGTACCAAAATATTTGTCGATTGCAGCAATAACCTTGTCAGGATCAAAGTCGCCGGCCATGCAGATAGCCACGTTGTTAGGCACATAGTAGCGCTTAAAGTAGTTTTTGATGTTTACAATAGACGGATTCTTCAGGTGTTCTTGTGTTCCGATAGTTGTCTGTGTGCCATACGGATGACCTGGGAAGAGCAGGGCATTCATGGCTGTAAACAACTTCTGGTTGTCGTTGCCAAGTCCGATGTTGTACTCCTCATACACAGCTTCAAGCTCTGTATGGAAACCACGGATAACCATATTCTGGAAACGGTCAGACTCTATTTTCAACCAGTTTTCAACTTCGTTTGACGGAATGTCCTCAACGTAGCATGTTACGTCGTTGCTTGTATAGGCATTTGTTCCCTCAGCTCCGATTGACGACATCAGCTTGTCGTACTCGTTCGGGATGAAGTATTTTGCAGCCAGCTGTGACAGACTGTCTATTCCGTGATAGTAAGCACGGCGCTGCAGCGAGTCCTTCATAGTGCGGTAAACCTCAAAGCGGTTCTGTATAGAGTCGAGCAGAACGCTCTCCTTAGCAGCATCAATAGTTCCAAACTGGCGTGTGCCCTTGAACATTAGGTGCTCAAGATAGTGGGCCAGACCGGTTGTCTCAGGCGGGTCGTTGCGGCTACCTGTGCGCACGGCGATATACGTCTGAATGCGCGGCTTCTCGTTGTTTACTGACAGATACACAGTCAGACCATTGTCCAACTTGTAAATTCTTGTGTTCATCAAATCGCCCTTGACGGTTTGATATTTGTATTCTTTGGCAGCGGCCGACAGTCCGCACGTCAGCAAGAATACATAAAGAAATAATTTAAATTTACCCATGATATTTTTATAATGTTGCTCTTATGCTTGTTGATTTTTCCTCTCGGCTTCAGCGTTGCGCTTTATTTCTGTTCCGTTTCAAGTTGAGTGATGAATTTCTCAAGTACGGCATGTTCAACGTCTCCCATTCCGTATTCTTTTTCAGCGTCTTTGCGTATTCCGCTTATCCATTCCTTCTTGGCTTCGTTGCCCTGCAAAATAATCCTTTCAATGCAGCTTTCGGCTATTTCTTCTGCCCCCAGTTGATTGATGATTATGTCGCGAGTGAATGCCGTCAGATATTCGCCGTAGTGGTCGTTGATGTTTTTCATAAACATATTTACGTCGGCCATGCTGCGCAGATATCCGTTGCTTATGGCGTTGACAATGTTGCGCTCCTCGTCTTCAGGCAGAAGCATTCCGCCTAAATCGCACCATTCGCCCGTGCCGTTGCCGCGTCCTTCTTTAGTCAGGTCGTAGCCTGCGGCCACTTCGCCGGCAAACAGTTTCAGTGCCATTTCGTAGAGCCTTATGCCGCGTTCGAGCGAGTTGCGGCTTATCTTGCATCCGTTGTAAGTATAGAACGGTGTGTCTTCGCCCGCTGTCTCTTTCATGCTTTCGAGAGCCTTTTTGCCCTCAATTATCTCGTTTATTGTCAGCGGACTCAGCCAGTCGTGGTTAATCATGCTCTTGCGACTGCTCTGTATTCTGACGTCGCGTCTCGGCCATTTGCGTATGTCGCGGTATAGTCCCACGGTGGATATGTTGATGCCCGGCACGATGAATGTGTCCTTTCCGTCGGATATGACATACGAGAACGGCAGCGCCCTTGTGTCAGGATGGTTGGCTATCTTGCCGAGACACACTGAGAATGCGCCTATGTTGGCAGGCAGCAGCAGATGCGATCCGCTGGCTGTCTTGGTGCCTCGCTCAAGCTGGCCGTAGTGTATAGGGCCCATCTTGTAGGCGTGGTTGCTGAAGTTGGTTGCCGAGCCGGCGTTATAGAACGACAGCATGCAGCCAATGAGCAGCGTGCTCTTGTGATGGCTCGACGAGAACGGACCGCAGAAAGCGGCGCAGGCCTCGCCGTTGCTCATATAGCTGTTGGCAAAGAACAGACTGCTCTCTGCCGTAAATCCGTTGGTTATCTGGCTTGCCTCGCCCACAAAGCAGTTGGCTATGTTGGCTCCGTTGAGTATTGCCGAACCGTCGGTTATTATAGAGTTTTCGCATATCACGCCCGAACCAATGAACACGTTGTCCTCAGGCCCTGCCGACAGGGTGCAGTCGCTTATGCGCCTTGCGCCGTTAATCTCGCAGTTGTCGCTGACGTGAGTATTGGTTATTTCGGTAGTGCTTACAATCTTCACGTTGTTCCCAACGGTGCTTGTCTCTCTCTCCCTACGCTCAATGTCGTCTTTAACAAGTCCTCTTATGGCGGCTGTAAAATCCCTGTTGTCGGCATTGCGTATCATCAGTGCCGCCAGATTGCTTGTCAGACCGCTGAACAGAATGACATTGCCGTTGCCGGCTTCGTTGAGCACGGATATGGTGTTGCCTTCGCCGTAAGTGGCTTCGGCCGTAGTCTCCATTGTGCATACGTTGCATATACAGCATTCCTCGCCTATGGCGTAGTTGTTGATATAGTTGCCGATATTCTCTATCAGGCAGTTGTCGCCTATATATGCGTTGCGCAGCGTGGCGTTTCTTATACCCGAGTGCCTGACAAATCCGTTAGACACTTCAATGTTCTTTTCGAATACACCCATAAAGATTTCGCCATAGAAGTTGACGTTCTTTATGTAAGTAGGCTGAAAGTCGTCGGCCACATTAATGCTTGTCCAGTCTTCAGCCGTACATCCGTTCTCTTCAAGAATGTTAATCTCTTCGTTGGTCAGCAGTCTGTATTCGTCCATAGCATAAAGTTTTATTCGATTGAATATGAAAAATCGTTGTAGGGACAATTCTGCACGTGCGGTTCTCGCACCGTCTTATGCAGAGTGTCTCCCAGCTCTTCAATGTTAGTCTTGTTTTTTGCCGAGATAAACAGGCAGTTGTCGTTCAGCTTGGCCATCCACGTCTTTTTCAGTCCGTCGGGCGTTAGTATTACATTCTGAACAATATATTCAGTTTCGTCAATACTCATGGAGAGAGCGCGGGCTGTTGCCACAGCTTTTGCTCTTGTTGATTTTGCTATTTGTTCGAACCCAGTCTGCTCCATATTTTGCTTTGTTTACTGTTATAACGTATTGATGTGGATATTATAAACTGCAATTAACATTTATTATAAAAGTCCTTCTTTTATGTCATGTCATATAATAATATGACTTATTGATTTTCTGTTTGCTGAACTTCAGCCGTACATCCGTTCTCCTCGAGAATGTCAATCTCTTTGTTGGTCAGGATTCTGTGTTCGTCCATAGCGTAAAGCCTTTTATTCTATTGGATACAGAAAATCGTTGTAGGGATACTTTTGTACGTGCAGTTCGCGCACCGTCTTATACAGGGTGTCTCTCAGCTCTTCAATGTTAGTCTTGTTTTTTGCCGAGATAAACAGGCAGTTGTCGTTCAGCTTGGCCATCCACGTCTTTTTCAGTTCGTCGAGCGTAATGTTCTCCTTTGTTGCCGGCGTCAGGTCGTCAGGCTCTTTGTCAACCCATGTGTATGAGTCGATTTTGTTGAAGATAATCATCGACGGCTTGTCGGCGCATCCGAGATCCTTCAGCGTGTTGTCAACAACTTTTATCTGTTCCTCAAAGTCGGGGTGAGATATGTCTACCACGTGCAGCAGCAGGTCGGCCTCGCGCACCTCGTCGAGCGTGCTCTTGAACGAGTCGACAAGGTCGGTGGGCAGCTTGCGTATGAATCCTACTGTGTCGGCGAGCAGGAACGGCAGGTTCTCAATAACCACCTTGCGCACCGTGGTGTCGAGCGTTGCAAACAGCTTGTTCTCGGCAAAGACGTCGCTCTTTGCGAGCAGATTCATTATGGTAGACTTGCCCACGTTGGTGTATCCCACGAGCGCAACACGTATCAGTCGTCCCCTGTTCTTGCGCTGCGTTGTCTTCTGCTTGTCAATTTCGGCAAGTCTCTGTTTCAGCAGCGACATGCGCTGAAGGATTATACGGCGGTCCATCTCGAGCTGAGTCTCACCCGGTCCGCGCAGTCCCACAGAGCCTTTTCCGCCGCCTGAGCCGCTTCCTCCTCCCTGACGTTCAAGGTGAGTCCACAGTCGCTGCAGTCGCGGCAGCATGTATCTGTATTGTGCCAGCTCCACCTGAGTCTTGGCGTTGGCTGTCTGCGCGCGCATTGCGAATATGTCGAGAATGAGCGATGTGCGGTCGAGTATTTTTACTTTAAGCTCGTTTTCGATGTTGCGTATTTGTTTGGCAGACAGCTCATCGTCGAAGATAACCATTCCGATTTCGCGTTCTGCGTCTTCTTCATCTTTGATATATTGCTTTATTTCTTCCAGCTTTCCCTTGCCTACATAGGTAGTCTGGTTAGGTCCGCCCACTTTCTGCGTGAATCGCTTCACGGTTACGGCCCCTGCCGTGTCGGCAAGAAATTCGAGCTCGTCAAGATATTCTTTTGTCTTGGCCTCGTTCTGCTCCTGCGTGATTAGTCCTACCAGAATGGCTGTTTCGGCTTTTACTTCAGAGATGACAAATTCTTTCATTCGTTGATTTTAATCGTTAATATATAATAAGTACAAAGTTACGTCTTTTATGTTGAAAAACAAAATAAAAATATGCTCTTAACTCTTGCTTAACGTTATGCCAAATGGCTCTACTGTCAGATTGTTTTTATTTTCGTCCAAAAAGTTATAAAATATAATTATATTCCGTAAACGTTTACGTAGTTTTTTTTCATTAAACCCTATGTATTTTTGACTTGTATCAATTTTTTGGCTACCTTTGCTCTCGATAATAAAGATTTTCAGAATTACATGCTACATTAATACTAAAGACTAAGACATTCAAACAAAAAGAAATTGCTCCGATGTGGTATCGGGGCTTTTTTTTGTTTGTATACTTCAGTTGGTTTTAGCGTTTTCGCCGGTTTATTCCGTTGTTTATAGTCTTTTGCCGGCATTCAGCGGGAGTTATATTGCGGTTGCTGAATGAAAAAAAATTTTGTTGAAAACTCATCACTCGTCACATTAGGGTATAACCATTTGATTTATAGGCATATACGGCGTGATGAGTTGACTTTCAGACTCATCACATCATATATTGAATATCAGAAAAATCCACATGAGGGTTAATTCTTTGTTCACTTTTTTGGGGGTATTTGCTTATATCTGTTGCCGTAGGCTGCCTGTTCACGGCCTGAAACGGGGGCTGAGCGATATGCGTGATGAGTCTGAAATTCAACTCGTCACACTTTAATCGCCTGTATGTCAGAAGGTTAAGTGCCGTTGTGATGAGTGATGAGTTTTTAACAAAACTTTTTTATATTATACGTTGATGATATAGGTTAATGTTGTCGGGGTGATATATTTGGATAGCATCCGTTGTGTAAAAGCATGCCTTTTGCATTGCAATATGTGCCCTTTCATACTGCAAAAGGTATGCTTTTGCATTGCGTTTTGCCGTGTTTTGCATGCCCGTCGGCATTGTCATGTCAATGTTTGCCGTAAGGATATTCTTGTATAAAGCAGTGTCAGATGTCTTTTCTGTTGGAAATATGGCAGGTTCGATTTATGTTGTTTACGAATATTTTTTTTAATTTTGTAGCGTCTTAGCGGTGTGGCAAGTCACCGGCGCTGTGAGTAGTCATGCAGCATGTATGTTATGTAATCTTTTATGAGAATGTGCCCATGCGTTGCGGCATGCTGATGGCTGAGACTTAATGTGATTAACCTGAAACAAAAAAAATATCAAGAAAAATGAAACACTTGTTTTTATTATCTGTAGCATTGTTTGCTGCTATGGGTGCCGACGCGGCCGATGTTGACGTTAAGTCGCCCGACGGCAAACTTGTTGTGAGTGTGTCTGACGACGGCGGAACGCCCGGATATAAGGTCAGTTACGACGGCACTGTAATGTTAGAAAGGTCGGCATTAGGACTGAAGACCGACATAGCCGACTTTACGTCGGGCCTTATAATAGACAAGTCGGACGAGAGCAAGATTGACAAAAGGTATGAAATAACGAGGACAAAGACATCTGCCGTTCATTATACAGCCAATCAGCTCGACATAGTTTTCAAGAAAGACGACGGAAAGAAAATGAAGGTTACGTTCTGCGTGTCTGACAACGATGTGGCATATCGCTACACGCTGTTGCCCGTTGAAGGCAGCGACTGCCGCTGTGCCGTTGTCTACAGCGAGGCGAGCAGCTTTAATTTTCCGGGTAAGACCACCACTTTTATCTGTCCTCAGATTGGCCCTATGACGGGCTGGATGCGCACCAAGCCGAGCTATGAGGAAGACTATACAGCCGACGCGCCGATGAATGTCAAGTCGGCTTTCGGTCTTGGCTACACTTTTCCGTGCCTTTTCCGCATTGGTAACGACGGATGGGCGCTGGTGAGCGAGACCGGTGTCGATGCAGGCTATTGCGGTTCTCACCTGAGCGACTATGCCGAGGGCAGGGGATACACGGTGGCTTTCCCCGACAAAGGCGAGAACAACGGATTTGGAAGTGCCTGTGCTGCCGTCACCGTTCCCGGCTCTACGCCGTGGCGCACCATTACGCTTGGCAAGACGCTGAAGCCTATTGTTGAGACAACAGTGCCCTTTGATGTGGTTGAACCGAAGTATGAGGCTTCAACCGACTACAAGCCGGGCCGCTATACATGGAGCTGGCTGCTGTGGCAGGACAACTCAATTAACTATGACGACCAGGTGGCATTCATTGATCTTGCCGCCAATATGGGCTATGAGTATGTGCTCGTGGATGCCGGATGGGATGTTAATATAGGCCGCGACCGTGTGGCAGAACTTAGCCGTTATGCACAGTCAAAGGGCGTAAGTCTGCTGTTCTGGTATAACTCTAACGGAGCCGCCAACGACGCTCCGCAGACTCCGCGCAACTGTATGAACACTGCCGTGGCACGCGACAGAGAGATGAAATGGCTGAAGAGCATCGGCGCAAAGGGCATAAAGGTGGACTTCTTCGGAGGCGACAAGCAGGAAACGATGCGCCTTTATGAAGACATACTGAGCGATGCCAACCGCTACGGACTGCAAGTGATATTCCACGGATGCACCATTCCGCGCGGATGGGAGCGCATGTATCCTAATTATGTCGGCAGTGAGGCTGTTTTGGCTTCGGAGAATCTTTATTTCACACAGAGACATTGCGACCTTGAAGGCTTTGAACTCACCATGCACCCCTTCTCGCGCAACGCCATAGGAAGCATGGACTGGGGTGGAGTGATAATGAAGCACCGCCTTGGCCGTGGCACCGACGCGGGCAACTATCGCCGCACGACAGACGTGTTTGAGATGGCAACGGCCATCACCAATCAGGCAAGTGTGCAGTGTATAGCCGTTCAACCCGACAACATAGCCGAACTGCCGCAGTTTGAGAAAGACTTTCTTAAGGCTGTGCCCACTGCGTGGGACGAGATGCGCTTTATCGACGGATACCCGACAAAATATGTAGTAATGGCGCGCCGTCACGGCAACGACTGGTATGTAGGCGGACTCAACGGCACCGACAAGCCTATGACAATAAACATTAGTCTGCCGATGTTTGCCGGACAGAAGGTCAAGCTTTATACAGACAACAAGAAGAAAAAGGGCGAAGACATAGCATCGTCTGCACTTAAAACAGTAAAAGTTGACTCTAAAGGCATGCTGAAAGTAACCATGCAGCCGCTTGGAGGAATGGTTATAACAAAGTAAAATCAGTTTTTATATTACGTTATGTGGCGACCAAAATTGGCCGCCACATATTTTTTGTATGACACGTTTATGTTCTTGCTTTTATTGTCTTCCATGTTTCATTGCTATAGACTTTGCCGCTACATATCCCATTGTCCATGCCGCCTGAAGGTTGAAGCCTCCTGTTACGGCGTCAACGTCGAGCACTTCGCCCGCAAAATAGAGTCCTTCGTGGTTTTTGCTTTCAAGAGTCTTTGCGCTGATGTTGCCTAAGGCAACTCCTCCGCAGGTAACAAATTCCTCTTTAAACTTGTTTTTGCCTTCAGTCGTGTATCTGTCGTTTGTCAGCGTTGCTACAAGTCGGTTGCGTCCTTTACTGCCCAATTCGGCCCATCTCATTTCTGGCTTCAGTCCACTCTGTTTCAGTATATGTTCCCAAAGTCTGCCGTTGAGATGTCGCGGATACGTGTTGCACATCTGTTTCTGGCTGCCTTCATCAGCAAGAGTGCCGATGTGTTCGGCCACCTCAGTCTCGTTTTTGTCGCCAAACCAGTTTATCCACAGTTCTGCTTTATATCCGTTGCCGTGAAGAAAACGTGCGGCGTATGACGACAGTCGCAGTATGGATGGGCCGCTCATGCCCCAGTGAGTTATCAGCAGTGGCCCGTTGGCGCGCAGCTTTGTGCCCGTCAGTCCTGTAGTGACGTTATCCACCACCGTGCCCGTAAGCCGTGTTATGTCGTGTCCGGGTGTGCACATGCTGAACAGCGACGGCACCGGATGCGAAATCTCAAGGTTGAGGCTGCTGAGAAACTCCAGTCCGCTTGGCTTGGGACTGCCGCCCGTCGTAACCATTACCACGTCGGCACATTCGTCCGGCTTGTCTCCTCCGCTGAAACTTATGCTGAACCGGCCGTCTGTTTCTTCCTTTGCATCGCCCTTTTTCGTAGGCGTTATGTTGCTAACTCTGTGCCTTGTCTTAATTATCACTCCCGACATTTTCATCAGTCGTGTAAGCGTGGCTACAATTTCCATTGCGTCTTGTGATGCGGGAAACACGCACTGGTCGTCCTGTGTTACAAGTCTTATGCCTTTGCCCTCAAACCATTTATAGGCATCAGCATGACTAAACTCGCGCAGCAGGCGCTTCATCAGTCGTGAGCCGCGCGGATAAACAGCCTCGATACTCCTCACATCCCTGAACGAGTTTGTCAGGTTGCAGCGTCCGCCGCCAGTTACAGCCACCTTTGCCAGCAGCTTGTTTCCGCTCTCATATACAGTTACGCATGCTTCGGGCATGCGCTCTTTCAGGCATATCGCGGCAAAGCATCCTGCTGCACCGCCGCCTATTATGGCAATTCTTGTTGTCATGATGGGCTTATGTCTTATTTTTCTTCTTTCTTATAAACAAATTTTTCTATGTCAACATATCCTCCGGGCTGTTTGGTGGTGTAGTTAAACAGGGCATATCTTGTGCCCATGAACAGGCGGCGGTAGTCGAATTTCATTTTAAATTCTCCGCCTATCGGAGTCCATTTCTTTCCGTCGGCGCTATAGTAGAATGTGGCTATGTCGCGTCCGAGATTGAAGTCGCCGTCGATGCGAAGGAAAATCCTGTTGCCTGTTATGCTTATGCGTGCCTTCTCCTGCGTGTCAACACTGCTCACAAGATGTTCCTTCTGCGTAAGGTTCACCTGCGTTTGCGTTACAGTCAGCCACGTCTTGCTGTTGTCTTTCTCTATTGTCATTATGCCCGAATGGCCGTTGAATGCTGCAAATCCGGCGCGGTCGCCGTCTCTCATGTTGCTGAAGTCAATCTCTATATACGCGCTGCATTTTGGTCCCTCCATGCGCTGTGACAGCGTGTTGGGTGCCATATACAGGTTGTCAACCACACGGCAGGTTTTCAAACGCAGATGTCCGTCGGCCACTTTCCAGAAGTCGTTAGCCGGATTATGGTTCCATTGCCAGTGCTTAAGGTCGAGCGTGTCGCCGTTGAAGTCGTCGCTCACCACAATGTCAATATCCTTATAGCCCTGCACCGGCTTGTTCATCGTCAGAGGCACCTTGCCGTTTATGTCGCCCAGCATGGGCCATCCGTCAGTCCAGCGGCACGGCATGAGCAGCGGCACACGGCCTACGGCTCCGCGGTCCTGGAAGATGAAGCCATACCAGTTGCCGTGTCCGTCGTCAACTATGGTGCCCTGTCCGGCATAGGGAAAACCGGCAAAATTGTCTTCAAGTATCACCTTCTTCTCATAAGGTCCTGTTATCTTGTCGGCGCGGTAGCACAGCTGTCTGCGCGGCTTGTCCTTCGGCCATGAAATCATGAGCAGATAATAGCGTCCGTCGTGCTTTATCACGCGACTGCCTTCGAGCAGATTGTTTTCCTCTTCGTCGCGCACGTTGAGCGTGATGTCAACTCCGCCCTCCTTCTTGGCCGTAAGGTCGGCGTTAAGTTCGGTCAGTTTGCCTGTTCCGCTGAACACATACACGCGCCCGTCATCGTCGAAGAACAGCGACGCGTCGTGAAAGTGGGGCAGGCGAGAGTGCAGCGTCCATCCCTTGCGCGGGTCTTTTGTTGTGTAGACAAACGAGCGGAACGGCTCGTCGTTAGGCGAGAACAGCGCATAGAACGTGCCGTTGTGGTATCTTATTGACGTGGCCCATTGTCCGCGTCCGTAAACAGTTCCGCCCTGCATATTGTATTTTGGCGTTTCGTCGAGTCTGTCGAAGAGATAGCTCACCGTCTCCCAGTTTACCAAGTCCTTAGAGTGCATTATAGGCGCGCCCGGCATAAGGTGCATTGTGGTTGTTACGAGCCAGAAGTCGTCGCCGGTGCGTATCACGTCAGGGTCGGGCATATCTGCCCACACAACAGGATTCTTGAACATCTCTTGCGCATATGCCATGGTGGCTGCAAGAATTATGGTCAGTGTTATAAATAGTTTTTTCATGGCATTTGTCTTTTTCCGTTTTGCTTCCCTGTATCTTGTCAGGCATATTGTTCATTCGTATTTCTTGTCAGCATGACTTAAATCTCCATATAAGGCCTATGCTGATGTTATGTTTCTGCAAAGTTACAAATTTAATTTTACATTATAGCCGTTAACGTCTTTATTCTGTTTCAATGTGCTTCATTGCATGAAACTGATGTTTCTTTTTGGCTCTTTCGGTAAAAAATATATGCCTTTAATCTTGTGTAACATTGATAAAAATGTGTGGACGTACCCAAGGTGCATCCACCATGCAATTATATATAAACGACAATGCCTTTATGTGTACACACCTGGGATGCGTCCCTACATTCTTGGCAGTGATATTGATAATAAACAAAAAAGAAGGGGGCGGGTAAAAATACTTACCCGTCCCCTTTTGATATGGGAGATGTTCTGTAAAAACATCCTTTATATTAGGTTATGACTACCAGTCAAGCATTAGTTACGGAATACAAGTCCTGCGCCGTTGGCGTCGATGATAATCGGCTTCTCACGGCTAACCTCCTCAGCAAGAAGCTTCTTAGAGAGGTCGTTGAGCACATAGTCTTGTATTGCTCTCTTAACAGGACGCGCACCAAACTCAGGATCGTAACCTGCGTCGGCAAGCCAATTGATGGCTGCGTCGGTGTATTCGAGTGTGAAGCCCTGCGGCTCAAGCATCTTCTTGACTGCGTTCATCTGCAACTTAACCACTCCTGCAATCTGCTCTTTATTCAGCGGCAGGAACATTATTATGTCGTCGATACGGTTGAGGAACTCAGGACGTATGGTCTTCTTCAACAGAGTCATCAGCTGGTTGTTGAGCAGCGACTGTTCGTTGCTGTCGAGTTTTCCGCCGTGTTTCTCCAAGTCTTCACGTATCAGCTGGCTTCCCAGGTTAGAAGTCATGATGATGATAGTGTTCTTGAAGTTTACGGTACGTCCCTTGTTATCGGTCAGACGACCGTCGTCGAGTACCTGAAGCAGGATGTTGAACACATCCGGGTGAGCCTTCTCTATCTCATCGAAGAGCACAACCGAATAAGGTTTACGCCTTACTGCCTCGGTGAGCTGTCCGCCCTCGTCGTATCCAACGTATCCAGGAGGCGCTCCGATAAGACGGCTGACGCTGAACTTTTCCTGATACTCACTCATATCTATTCGCGTCATCATGGTCTCGTCGTTGAACAGATATTCGGCCAAGGCCTTTGCAAGCTCTGTCTTACCTACACCGGTAGTACCGAGGAAGATGAACGAAGCTATTGGTCGCTTCGGGTCTTGCAGTCCGGCACGGCTACGGCGAACAGCGTCGCTCACTGCCGTTATGGCCTCTTCCTGACCTATTACACGCTTGTGCAATTCCTCCTCAAGGTGCAACAGCTTCTCGCGCTCGCTCTGCATCATTCGCGTTACAGGTATTCCTGTCCAGCGGCTTACCACCTCGGCTATGTCGTCGGCAGTAACTTCCTCGCGAACCATTGCCTCGCCGCCCTGAGTGTTGCGCAGCTGAGCCTGAATGTTCTTGATGTCGTCTTCAAGTTTCTTCAAGCTGCTGTAGCGGATTTCAGCCACACGCTCATAGTTGCCTTCACGCTCGGCGCGCTCGGCTTCAAATTTGAGCTGCTCCATCTGCTGCTTGTCCTGCTGAATCTTGTTGACGAGAGCCTTCTCGCTTTCCCATTTAGCACGGAACACCTTTTCTTGATCTTTCAGTTCGGCAATCTCTTTGTCGAGCTGTTCAATCTTCGGCTGGTCGTTCTCACGCTTAATGGCCTCGCGCTCAATCTCGAGCTGTTTCAGCTTACGGGTAATCTCGTCAAGCTCCTCAGGCACAGAGTCGCGCTCCATTCTCAGCTTAGCCGCAGCCTCGTCCATAAGGTCGATGGCCTTATCTGGCAGGAAACGGTCGCTGATGTAACGCTCCGACAGTTTGACGGCTGCAATGCAGGCATCATCCTGAATACGCACCTTATGGTGATTCTCGTAGCGTTCCTTCAGACCACGCAGTATGCTTATTGCGCTAAGCTCGTCAGGCTCGTCAACCATGACGGTCTGGAATCTCCTTTCAAGAGCCTTGTCCTTCTCAAAATACTTCTGATATTCGTTGAGTGTCGTAGCACCTATGCTGCGCAGCTCACCACGCGCAAGCGCAGGTTTCAGAATGTTGGCGGCATCCATTGCGCCTTCACCTCCGCCGGCACCAACCAGTGTGTGAATCTCATCTATGAACAAGATGATACGACCGTTACTGTTGGTAACCTCTTTGATGACGCTCTTCAGACGCTCCTCAAACTCTCCTTTATATTTAGCTCCGGCAACCAGGGCACCCATGTCGAGCGAGTAGAGCTGCTTGTCTTTAAGGTTCTCAGGCACATCGCCGCGAACTATACGTTCAGCCAGTCCTTCAACGATGGCTGTCTTACCTGTTCCCGGCTCACCTATAAGTATAGGGTTGTTCTTTGTACGGCGTGACAGAATCTGAAGTACACGACGAATTTCCTCGTCACGGCCAATCACAGGGTCGAGTTTGCCCTGACGTGCCTCCTCAACCAGGTTCTTGGCATATTTTTCCAGACTCTGATAGTTTTCGTCTGCCGACTGCGACTGCACCTTCTGTCCTTGACGCAACTCGTTTATAGCCGCGCGCATTTCCTTTTCGGTGCAACCTGCGTCTTTCATTATGCGGCTTGCCGTAGAGTTAACTTCGAGCAATGCCAGCATTACAGGTTCAACGCTGATAAACTCATCACCCATTTTTTGCGAGATGTCTACGGCTTTCTGAAGCACGCTGTTGCTCTCGTTGCTGAGATAAGGCTGTCCGCCCTGAACCCTTGGCAAGCGGCTAATCTCACGGTCAACCACAGTCTCAATCTGCATTGCGTTGACGCCAAGCTTCTGGAACAGAAAGTTGGTAACGTCTTTCGCTTTGTTCATCAAGCCCTTGAGCAGATGAACCGGCTCAATCGACTGCTGCCCTGAGCGTTGTGCGGTGTTTACTGCCTCCTGCACAGCCTCTTGCGCTTTGATTGTGAATTTGTCGAATGTCATATATTGTTGTCTCCTTTCTTTTTTCTTATTTTGTTATTCCTGAATCCAATCTTTTTACGATTGTCTGCTATCAGAGAATCAAAATATATGCCCAAGGTCTTAACCTGACATTTTGTCTTAAATGTATGACAATTTTTCAGTATGCTTTATGCCCGATTGCTGTACACACATTTTATATATATGGCGGCCTTTGCCATATTTAGCATATTGCCGTTAATTAAGGCTTTGGCCTTACACATTGATTTCTGTTGAGGCCCTCATACTGAAGTATTTGAAATTTAAAATCATTTGGCTGTGAAAATGCCCCGAAAACGTGTGCAAACGTAAGTTGCAGTCTTACATGTATTTATGAATATGTATTATGGAGTGTGCAATCTTTTTTGTCCTAATTCGGACAAAATCGCTATTATTTCAATAAAAAAACAGGTCGGTTTTTAGGCTATAAGCGGTCTGTTTTAGTGTCAAAAGTGGCCGAGTTGTTTTATAAAAGCATGCCTTTTACGTAGAGATGTAAATATTCTTTATCATGAGAAGGCATAAAGGCTGTCTGAATTTTCTATTTTGTCTGAAAAACATGACAAAACTAAAGTGACATAATGCTGCCGCTTTTGACGAATATACTTTCATGTTGCCTGCTGCTGTATGTGCGCTTTTTGCTTGTTTGGTCGTATATGTAAGTTGGTTTTGGATAAATAAAAAACGCAGAAGTTATCAACAGTCAATATCGAATCTGTTGATAACTTCTGCGTGGACGTATGTTTCTGTATATGTCAGAAGCGCACTGTTATGCCGATGCTGGGCAGCAGCGTGCCGCTGTCCTGACTGATGTATTTCATCTTATAGCGCTGTTCACTTATTGGAGCGTCAGGATTTTCAATTTCGCCTGTACTCATCAGTACGTCTGGCTGGCTCAGAACGCTCTTTGTTATATTCTGTATGTCGAGATAGAAACCGAGCATCCAGCCCTTGAAATAATAGTTCTTGTCTACGCGGATGTCAAGTTGGGCAAAGGCGTTAAGGCGGCCGGTGTTATATTTTGAATAGTCGTAATAGGGGCGTCCCTGTGCGTCCCATGCCTCCACGAGCGACGACTTGTCCACGTCATAAGGCGTATACGGGCTACCGCCTATCGCGCTAAGCTTGGCTCCTATGCTCCAGTGACGCGGCAGTTCGTAAGTTGCGCTCACGTTAGCTATGAAGCGGTTGTCCCATGCCGAGTTGATATATTGTGCGTCAGAGTTGTTCTTGTATTGACTTTTGAATAATGTGAATGATGCCATTGACACAAGTTTGCCCGGAATCTGCCAGCGCATAGACGCTTCCAGTCCGTAAGCCCTTCCCTTGGCAGACGAAACGAGAAACTCGTTGCCAACTACGCCATAGTCGTTGCCCTTGCATGCCAACGGAATATTGTCGGCAACAGAGAGCGGAATATTTGTGTAATACTTGTAAAATCCTTCCAAACTTACTGTTATCTGTTTGCCCGGTGTCCATTCAATGCCCAATGCGGTATTCTTTACCTGCATGTATTTGAGCGACTTGTTGGCCATTTGCCCTTGCTCGTCCTTGTATCCGAGGGCTGTGTATGGCGGCAGCTGGTGATAGATGCCTGCACCGATGTTGACGGCCCACGACGGCAGAAACTTGTAAGACAATGATACAGTGGGCGAGATATGCTCCCAGAAGCGCGCAGTCTGGTCAGAATAAGAACATCCGTCGAAGCGCAGGCCCATATTTGCCGTAAGTTTTCCGTCTTCACTTGTGTAGCGTGCCGAGCCGTAGGCGGCCCATCCTGCAAAGCTTATGTCGGTTGCGTATTTTGATAAAGAGCTTTCGTTGTGGTAAACCCTCTGGTATGTGTGGTCGTTGTAGAAGGCATACCATGCTTCAACGCCCTCGCGCCATGTCCAACGGTCGTTGTATGTGCGGTTTTCGGCTCTAAGCGACAGCTTTTGTTCACGAGAACTTAGGTCGAGCGTAAGGTTTTCGGGAGCAGAATCGTCGTTGTTGCGGTATTTAAGATTCTGATTGCCGAGATAGTTATAGCCGAGCGAAACCGTTGTTATGTTCTTTCCTGCATAATGACGGTAAGATGCTCCGAGCGTAAACGTCTGTTGAGTTATGCGTGGCAGATAGCTCAGCATGTATTCGGCGTCCTCTCCCTTCTGGTCTGTATTGAGTTTCATGTTGTCGATGCCTGTAAGCCCCAGGAAAGTTATCTCGTCTTTCTTGCTCAGTTTGGTTTTTATCTTAAACTGTCCGTCGATGTAGTTGGGCAGGAATGGCAGTCCGAGCATCTTGAAGAGCAGCTGCAGATACGACTGACGTATTGAGAACAGGTAAGTGGTCTTGTTTCCGAAGTGGCCCATGCCGCTGAGCGACACTTCCGATGCGCCGAGAGTGGCCTTGAAAGAGTTTTCGTCGGTATTGCCGTCGAGCAGACTTATGTCCATCACCGAACTCAATGCGCCGCCGCGGTCAGACGGGAATGCGCCTGTATAGAACTGCACTTCACGTATAAGGTCGGCGTTTAGTATGCTCACCGGGCCGCCCGACGCACCCTGAGTGGCAAAGTGATTGATGTTAGGAATCTCTATTCCGTCCATGAAGAATTTGTTTTCCGACGGTGAACCGCCCCTTACGATGAGGTCGTTGCGATAGCCGATGGGCGAGAACGACACGCCCGGCACCGACCTTACAATGCGCGATATGTCGCGGTTGCCGCCCGGACTCTTCTCTATCTCGCCGAGTCCTATTATCTGCATGCTCACGGGACTTGGCTTTACGCGCCTTATCACGGGTACGCTCACTGTAACTTCGTTAAGATGCTTTGCGTCTTCGGTGAGTTCAATCTCTATCGTAGGCATCTTTGCCGACACGAAATATTCGGCAGACAGCACACTCTTGTATCCTATGCACGAAACGTAGAGCCGGCATATGCCCGGATCTACTCCGCTTATTACAAACACACCTGTTGTGTCGGTTGCCGTTCCGACGCCCTGCAAGCCCTGCACAGATACGCTTGCGCCTATTACAGGCTCGCGCGAAAGTTGGTCAACCACACGTCCGCGCACGGTAAACTTCTCTGATTGGGCCTGTGTCGTTATTGCTGTCAACAGGCATGCTATGGTGAAAATTATGCGTCGTAAAGAATGATTCATATTGAGTAATTATAATTATGTCGTTGTATAAGATTCAGATGCGGCTGCAATTGCAGTCTTAATAATCATATTCCGCACACTGATAAAAATAAATTAACGGACAAATGCCTATGCCGATGGCATAGCGCTTTTGTCCGTTAACGTTAATAGCCGCAACATCCCAACATTTCTGCTGTGTCATGCTGTTGTTGTATGCGGCCATATTCAGAATTGTTTTATTTCATCTTGTCGAAACCTTCGCCGAACACTCCGTGGCAGAATGTCTGTGAAACCATGGCGTTGGGGTCGATTTCTTTAATATAGTGGAATATTTCCTGAGACTCATATTTTCTTGTCAGTACAATAAGTATGTCCACTTCTTTCTTTGAATACCAGCCCTTGCCCTCTACTACGGTAACACCTCGGTGAGCGCTTTGGTTGATTTTGTCGGCAATCTTTTCATAATCCTTTGATATGATGATAAACTGCACGGTCTGTCGTGAGCCGTTGACAACATAGTCGCAGACATAACTGGCTATCAGGGTGAACGCAATACCATAGACAATGGTCTCGGTGCTGTGGAAAAGCAGGTAAGAAGAGCTGATAATTGTTATGTCGATGAACTGCATGGCACGTCCGAAACTCAGGCTGAAATACTTGTTGAGCAGGGCTATCAGAATGTCGGTTCCTCCGGTAGAGCCATTATGCGAGAACACCAGACCGAGGCCTGCGCCGGCCATTGCGCCTCCGAGAATCACATGCATAAACTTGTCTTCACCGGCCGTGATTATGGGATAAGCCTGGAACAAAGGCTGAAGTGCACCTACAAATACCGACATGATTGACACACCGATGATGGTTCTGATGATGAACTGTTTGGTGAGCGCCTTGCAGGCAATGATAAGCATAGTCACGTTAAGCACCCAAATCGAAATGCCGGGAGGAAATCCGAAGGCATAGAAAAGCAGCGCCGATATACCTGAAACGCCTCCCATTACAACCTTTTCGGGCAGGATAAAGGCCGTATATCCGAAAGAATAAAGTAATATTCCAAATGTGAGGAAAAAAAGATCTTTATAAAAAGAATTCTTTACTTCGGCCTTGGCCTTTTTTTTAATATCATTCATACTAATTATGGTTAAAAATTAAATAAATTATCACTTTCATATACAGCGGCAGTAAATTACCTGTTGCTGTACATGAAAGTGTTATATCATGAGTCTGTATGTATTTAATATTTTCAGAATTCTATTGGGACTATTTTATTTTGTCGAAGCCTGCTCCGAACACACCATGACAGAACGTCTGTGAAACCATCGCGTTAGGGTCGGTCTGTTTGATGATAATCATCAAGTCCTGAAGCTCGTATTTGTGCGCCAGGATTATAAGCAGTTTGACATCTTTCTTTGTATACCAGCCCTTACCTTCAACGACCGTTACGCCGCGATGCATGCCTCCTGACACATTATTGGCGATTTTCTGATATTCTTTGGATATTATCAGCAACTGCACGGTTTGCTTGGATCCGTTTACAACGAAGTCAAGCATGAAACTTACCACTAATGTGAACACGATACCGTAGATAATCGTTTCAATGCTGTGGAACACAAAGTAAGAGGAGCTTATGATTGTGAAATCAATGAACTGCATAGCGCGGCCGAAACTAATATTGAAATATTTGTTAAACACCGCCATCAGTATGTCTGTTCCGCCCGTAGAACCGTTGTGTGTAAACACGATTCCAAGTCCTGTTCCGCAGAGAAGGGCGGCAATGAGGACATGCATGAATTTGTCTTCTCCGGGAGTTATAATCGGGTGAGCGGTGAAGAAAGGCTGAAGGACGCCCACGCAGAGCGACAGCATCGTGACGCCTATCACCGTTCTTATTACGAACTGGGGTGTAAGAGCCTTAATCGCAATGATGATCATGACGGCATTGAGCACCCAGATTGAGATGCTCGGAGGGAAATTTGTTGTGTAGTAAATGAGCGCTGAGATACCGGCAACGGCTCCCTGTACTACTTTTTCTGGTAATATGAATGCTGTGTAGCCTGTAGCATACATCAGTACTCCGACAAAGAGAAAAAAGATGTCTTTGCCTTGCTGCTTCCAGTTTGTTTGGGCGATAATGTTAGCTGTCTTATTAATAATCGTTTTCATGGCTTTCACATATTTTTCATTATTTCTTGGCGCAAGCCTTTGCGTCCGTAAGAATTTAGACTATGTGGTATATCGCATGTCTGTTAGTGATTTTTTTGCAAAGATAATTTAATTTTGCAAAGGCGCAAAGAAATATTGATTAAATGATAAAGGGTTTTTGCGTTAAATCTGATAAAATCTGAAGTGCGGTCAGCCGGTCTTGAACACATGCTTTTGGCATATTGTTTTTGTTATGCGTCAACGAATGATAATATGTTCGCATGTAATCGGAAATATGTGCCAACTATGCTCCAAACAAGCGTCACGGTTTAACAAAATATATAAGGTCTGTCTGACGTCATTGCTGCTTTATGTTTTTTCTGAATTGCTGGGGAGTGTGCCCGGTGTGCAGTTTAAAGTAGCGGCAGAAGAACGACTCATCGCTGAAATTAAAGTCCCACGACAGTTGTTTTACGCTCTTTTCGCCAATACGCAGTTGCAGTTTTATCTGCATGGTTACGTATTGGTCGATGATGTTCTTTGTTGTATATCCGGTCATGTTTTTTACAATGGTGTTAAGATATTTTGGCGTGATGTTCAGGCGGTCGGCATAGTATGTCACGTCGTGCGATTTCATGTAATATTGTTCAAGGTCTTCCATAAACAGATTGAACAATTCGTTGGTGCGCCTCGACCCTTTTCCCTCCGGCTCCTCATGCCGGTTGCGCACCATCCAGTCGTAAAATCCGAGAAAGAAGGCTTTTAGCTGATACAGAACAAGCTGGTCGAGACAAGTGCATTCTTTCTGAATGAAATACAGACGCAGCAGGCTGAACATATTTTCTATGATCAGCGTAACAACCTGTTTGTCGGTTCGGCATCTGTCTTTGCGCAACAATGAGTATACGGTCTGTTCGAGCTGCAGGCTTGCCTCCCGAAGCAGTGTCTTGTCATAGCGCAGCATTTCCACTTCAAAGTCGTCGGAAACATCGTGCATCATAACCACGTCATTAGGAAAAAGCGTTATTACGGCATACTGTTTCAGATGCCAGTCTTTAAAGTCGATGCGCATTGACGCAGTGCCGCCTTTACATAATATAATAGCGCCATAGTCGATGACGTTAGGTTCAGTTTTGAGTTCGTTCAGTGACGTTGTGCAGAGCTGTGCCTTTTCAGATGCAAATGTTTCAAACTTCATGCTCTTAAATATACCGTTGTCTATATGTTCAAAAATGTATAAATCTCCGTTTTTGTCTGCAAATATCGTTATAAAGAGTGACAAAACACTGCTTTTGTTCCGAAAAGTCCCATTTCTCGCGAAAAAATTAAAATCGTTTAGTTGTTAAATAGTCCTAACTTTGCACCCGATTTCAGATATGTATCAGGATTAATAAACATTAAGCGAAATATAAAAAAGTGATGATTAGATCTAAATTTGTTTATGCCGTATTGTCCGGCGCGCTGCTTTTTTCTTCAACAGAAGCATTGGCACAGACACAGCGAGCAATGACGGTAAGCGAGTTGTTTTCTCTTGTTGAGACGGGCAGCAGACAGTTGCGCGCCCAGAAGTCGGAAGTTGACGTGGCACATCATGCCATTTCTGAGGCAAAAAGCCAGCGTCTGCCTGATGTTAATGCTTCGTTGTCTGTTAGTTATAACGGCAACGTGCTTATGACCGACCGCGATTTCAGTAATGTCAAGGGCATCACCCAACCGCATTTCGGCAACAGTTTTGCGCTCGAGGCTCAGCAGGTGGTTTATGCAGGAGGAGCCGTCAACACAGGCATACGCCTTGCCGAACTTCAGAAAGAACAGGCAGAGACAGGCGTTGCCCTCAGCCGCAGTCAGCAGCGTTTCATGGCTCTCGGTCAGTATCTCGACTTGGTTAAGCTGTCAAACGGAATGAAAGTTTATAACAGCAACATCGCGCTGACCGAAAAACTTATTGCCGATATAAAGGCAAAACACGAAGAGGGTGTGGCACTTCGCAATGATGTTACACGATATGAACTGCAGATGGAGTCGCTCAAACTCGGACTGCGCAAGTTGCAGGATCAGCGCAGCGTGCTCAACCATCAGCTCTGTAACACCCTCGGACTTACTTCGGATGTTGTAATCATGCCCGACACGACAGAACTTAAAACAGCCGCTGACGAAGGCAACGAGGCCGACTGGCAGAGTCGTGCGTCAGTTTCGTCACCCATGCTGCGCCAGTCGAAACTCGGCATAGAGATGGCTCAGCAGCAGTTGCGTATGGCAAAGAGCGACCTTATGCCTAAAGTCGTGGTGTTTGCAACCGACAATTTCAGCGGTCCGTTTACATACGACCTGCCGCCTATTGACAACAACTTCAACATCTGGTATGTTGGTATCGGAGTTAAATATTCGCTCAGCTCTCTGTTCAAGGGCAACAAGACGGTGCGCAAAGCTAAGGCACAGATTGTGCAGAGCAACGAGAATCATGCCGTAACGGCAGAGAGTGTTGACAACCAGATGCAGCAGGCATACACACTTTACCGCCAATCGTTTGTCGAACTGCGCACACAGCAGAAGAGCGTAGAGCTTGCAACTCAGAACTATCAGGTGGTCAGCGACCGCTATCTGAGTCAGATGGCGCTGATAACCGACATGGTTGACGCGTCGAACATAAAGCTTAACGCCGAACTTCAGGAGGTTGACGCACGCATTGGCACTATCTACGCATACTATAAAATGAAATACATTGCAGGCGAAATCTGATTAAACACTTATCCTAAAAATATAAAAAACAATATCGGCAGCACCGCAATTTATTTGCGCAAAGCATGTTGCGGGGCTGTAGGAATAAATAAAAACATACATAAAAAATGAACAACAAGAAACTTATAAAGAGAATATATAACGTGGTAATCGTGCTGCTGCTCATCGGAGCAATAGCATATGTCGTAACACGCTTTGTACATCCGGCAAACACTGAGTATACTGACGACGCGCAGGTGCAGCGCCACATAACACCGATAAACACCCGTGTGCAGGGATTTATCAAGGAGATACGCTTTGAGGAGTATCAGCACGTGAAGAAGGGCGACACGCTCGTTATCATCGAAGATGCCGAATATCGTCTTCAGCTTGCTCAGGCTGAGGCCAACTATCGCGGCTCACGTTCGGGCTCTTCTGCCATATCAGCTGGAATGAACACCACGACGAGCAACGTAAGAGTGGCTTCTGCCGGCATAGAGGAGGCTAAAGCCGACATGGACAACGCCCGCCGCGACTATGAGCGCTATGCTTCATTGCTGAAGAAAGACGCTGTTACCCGTCAGCAGTATGACAACGCGCTGACAAGATATAAGGCTGCGAAGGCACGTTATGAGCAGGCAAGCGCAAGTCGCCGTTCAACATCGCTCGTAAAGAACGAGCAGGCTCACCGCCTGAGTCAGAACACTGCAGGCGTAAGCGTTGCCGAGGCTGCCGTAAATCTTGCCCGTCTGAACCTTTCTTATACGGTTATCGTGGCTACATGCGACGGTGTTATGGGCCGCAAGGACATTCATGTAGGTCAGCTTGTTCAGCCCGGACAGATGCTCGCGCGCATTGTTGATGATGATCAGGTGTGGGTTATTGCCAACTATCGTGAAACACAGCTGAAGAATATCTCTGTAGGCGACGCCGTGGAGTTTACGGCCGACGCCATTCCGGGCGTTACATATAAAGGTGTTGTAGAGTCGTTCAGCCCTGCCACAGGCTCAGCTTATTCTATGGTTCCTGCCGACAATGCCACAGGCAACTTCGTTAAGGTTGAGCAGCGCGTGCCGGTGCGTATAGCCATAGTTGGAAAGAACAGTGCCGCCGACCTGAAGAAACTTCTTGCCGGACTGAATGTTGAAACGTTGGTAATGTATAAGTAATATGCCGCCGATTCCTACAGGACCATTCACGATGCCGATGATGAACGGCTTCGTGCCCAAGAAAATACAGCCGTGGATATATGTCCTCTTCGCCTTTCTGTTTCAGTTGGCGGGAGGCATGTATGCCGGAGCCATGCCTCATGTCATGGGCGATATGTGCATCATGCGTGAGGATGTTACAATGATTGTGTTGTGCGGTGTTATAGGCGTTAATATGCCTTTCCCGTTCCTTTTCCGTTTCAAGTTCAGGTTCACCAACCGTCAGCTGCTCATCACGGCAGCTCTCGTTATAGCCGCATGCAACTGGCTGTGCATGCACACCGAGTCGGTGCCCGTGTTGTGCCTTCTCTCTTATGTCGCAGGCTTCTTTAAGCTGTGCGGAACGTTCGAGTGTATGTCTAACATTCAGTTGTGGATGACGTCAAAGCGCGACTTCACCATCTTCTTCCCATTGCTCTATTGCATCGTGTTGGGTGATATGAGTCTGTCGCCGTGGATAACCGTACAGCTCACATATATATTCCAAAGCTGGTATGCCATGCACTGGGCTATGATTGGAGCCATGCTTCTCATTGTGCTTTTGGTGTATGTGCTCACTCACGACTTCCGCTTCATGAAACCGCTGCCGCTGATAAGTCTCGACTGGCTTGGATGTTTCCTTTGGTCAATACTCCTTGTCGAGATTGTGTTCTTGTTTAATTACGGAGAGTTCTACAACTGGTGGGACGGCCGTCCGTTCCGTGTGGTTACGTTCATGGTGCCCGTAACGTTCTATTTTGCGCTGCAGCGCATGCGCCACATACGCCACCCATATATAGCCCCCGAAGCATGGCTCTATAAGCGACTGCTGCCTCTGCTTGCAGTGTTTGCGCTGGTTGAGCTTATCAACTCAACTCCAAAGATATTGCAGAACACGTTTACGTCGGGCGTTCTTCATTTTGGAGCTATATCCACGTCTGTGTTCTATCTTGTCGAGTGGGTGGGCACTATATGCGGATGTATGTTTGTGATGTTCTGGATTAAGGTGCTTAAACAGAAGTTCACCCGCCTGCTTACCGTGGGACTTATAGCTCTGCTGGCTTATGAGGTGCAGATGTATCTTATGATTACGCCCGGTCTTGACATGGCGAGCTTCTATCTGCCTATATTTTGCAGAACCTTCGGCGTGGCGATATTCTTCACGGCCCTGACCATATATCTTGAGGAGCTTATGCCGTTTCAGCATTTCTTCATGGGACTTACCATGGCAGGATTTATCCGCAACGGTGTTGTCGACACAATATGTTCGGGCATATACAGTTTCTCGCTCAGGCATCACATCGCCGAAAACTTTGCGCGCGCCATGCCTTACGATGCCACGCAGGTTATACTTGTCAGCTTGAAACAGCTGTTCGGCGTTACATGTATTATAGCTACAGTTGTGCTTCTCATCTTCCTTGTATGGGACATTCAGCCCGTAAGAGAAACTCTGAAGAAGATGCCTTACTGGAACGTTGTAGGACGATTGATACGCAGACAGATGTCGTCGGGCAAATAGGAAAGTGCCTCATAGGCAACCATAATGATAAAAAGCGGCGGCAGTGCGCTGAATATTCGGGAAAAATGTGTATGTTTGCAGAAAATAGTTACACGCTTATGTTTACTACTACCGAATTTATTCTGCGCATTGCCGTCGCCGGCGTTCTTGGCGCTGCTGTCGGCTTGGAGCGTGAACTGCGTGCCAAGGAAGCCGGTACGCGTACACATTTTCTTGTGTCTATGGGATCGGCCCTTTTCACCATCCTTTCGCAATACGGCTTCAACGAGTCACTGAAGCTCTACGAATCGCTTGCCTCTTTCGACCCTTCGCGTATAGCGGCGCAGGTGGTTACAGGTATCGGTTTTATTGGTGCCGGCACCATAATATTTCAGAAGCATGTTGTCAAGGGACTAACCACGGCTGCCGGTCTTTGGGTAACAGCCGCCATTGGCATGACGGCTGCTACCGGACTTTATGCGCTTGCCGTAGGCAGCACTCTGCTTGTGTTGTGCTGTCTTGAGGTATTCACTTATGTAGTGAGCCGTTTTGGTATGAAAAAAATTGCTGTTACTTTTTCCACGCGTAGTCATGACACCGTGCGTCGGTTACTCAGCGAGCTGCAGTCTGAAGGTGTTTATTTTGACAGTTATGAAATGAAACAGATTGTGATTGACGGAGAACGGCAGTATGAGGTTACGCTTGAATTGAAACTACGCCGCAGAAATTACCGCAGTCGTATAATGGATTTTGTCAAGGAGTTTGATGGAGTTAGCATTGAACTTATTGAATAGATGTCTGGCGAGTCATCGGCCAAATCGTTTGATGCCCTTTTTATTCTTTTGCGTGTTTTGATTTATGAACAATGTGCATAAAGATTATTTTTCTTAGACATAATATCGCATGATTGTTTTCATGTTGAATATGAGCAATCTTATATCTTTGCATGGGACGTCAATAACATATAAATGTTTCATTTAATAAGCTATGATTAAACGCAATTTCTTATTTAGATTATTATTCGTCATTTTATATTTCTCCTTTCTGCTTGCAGTTCCTTCTTGTTTGTTTGCGGAGAAACACAGGCTGATTGTAACTACGGATATTGGAGGAACCGACCCCGACGATGAACAGTCGATGGTGCATCTGTTGCTTATGTCAGATGATATTGATATCGAGGGACTTATATGTAATGTGGCATTTGTGAAGACACCTCTTGGCTTGTCGGTGCTAAATAAAATTATAGATGCATACGAGAAGGTTTATCCTAATCTCGTCGTTCACGACAAGTGCTATCCTTCTGCCGCTAGTCTGCGCGCTGTTGCTGTTGCCAGTCAGGCAGGAGTGGGCATGGCTGACGTTGGCGAAGGGCACGACACTCCGGGTTCAGAACTAATAATACGTGCCGTTGACAGAAAGGACCCGCGTCCGGTATGGATTAACGCATGGGGAGGCATGAACACAGTGGCTCAGGCTTTGTGGAAGGTGAAGCACACAAGAAGTGCGGCCGACGTGGCCAAATTTGTGTCGAAGTTGCGCATTTATGACGTGCTGGGACAGTGTGATGCAGGAGCATGGATAGCCAAAAATTTTCCTGACATTATATATCTTCGTAATACGGCAGTATACGGTTGGGCTCCGTCGGATAAATGGATAGATGAAAATGTTCAAAAATATGGACCGCTTGGTATGGTTTATCCTGATCGTGTCTGGGCAACTGAAGGCGATAGCCCTGCATTTCTGTATCTTGCGAATAATGGGTTGAATGTTGCTTCAAAACCTGAGTATGGTGGATGGGGCGGACGATTCGGCACGGAAAAAATGCCTGGTGTAAGAGGTATGGATTGGGTTGAGAAGAACAATCTTGACGAGAAACAATATGATCCTTATTATATGTTTACCAATTCGGGCGAGGGTAGTGAGTCTATTGTACGGTGGAAAGACGCCATATTGAACGATTTCGCAGCGCGTGTCAGATGGAGTGTTTGTGCAGACTATAAGGCTGCCAATCATCATCCTGTTGCGCGCCTAAAGGATGAAAAAACAGGTACAAAGGCTGTACGCTATGTTGATGTATGTCCAGGTGATTCTTTACAGTTTGATTTTTCTGATTCTTATGATCCTGATGGCGATATTGTAAGCTTTAATTTTTATACTTATGATGATGTTACCGACTGCAATGAGCGGATAACAGTATGTAATGCCAATACGGCCCGCCCATATTTTGTGGTTCCGGAATCAGCTGCAAAGGGTGGAACAATACATTTTGTGATGGAAGTTACCGACAATGGTAATCCTTCGCTTTGTACTTATCGAAGAATTGTTGTTAAATTGAGATAATAGACATTTGGTGCAGGCGTTAGTCTGTAATGTGCCGGTGGTATTAAAATCTTATTTGCCGGTGTTAATATTAGCTGTGAAAATAAGCGGACAACGGCAATACTCACATTTTAGCCGTTGTCCGCTTGTTTTTATTATGGCAGTGAAAATATCTTATTGTTAGTCTGTTGATAAATCCCTGCTTTTCGCTATTATTATTTTACTTTGATTGTTGTTATAGGCTGGTCTTTTGTCTTGTCGAGCAGCACAGCCTGATATTTTACTTTGTCGAAATTTATTGTCTTTAGGTCAAACTTTCTTATGGCGCTGTTGTGCATTGTGCGATAATAAATCGCAAGGTTTTTCATGTCTGTGGCCGATGTCCACTGCGTTGCGCTCGGTATGTCGGCAGGAGTTTCGCCATCGGCAAATTCAATGCCTACAGGTATGTCGAAGTTGTTGAGTATCTGGAAACACTGCAGCACAGTCTCTTCAGCTGTCTGTTTCTTGGGTGCTGTGGCCTGATAGAACGCTGCGCGAACAAAACGTGACGGCGGCGTTACGTCGCCCGGAATGCCTAAGAATCCGCTGCCGGCACCAAACGATACTATATTTGTGCCGTCGAGAGTCATGGCTTTTGCCGTGCCTGGATATAGGTTCACGTAGTTGTTCAGATTAGTCATCTGCCATTCAAAGCCCGGTGAGTTGGTCAGCACGCCCAGCTTGTTTTCAAACACGTTTACTTTGCCTTCGGTTATCTCAATTACTATCTGACGGCCCGACGGCTCTGTTATGCGCCAGTGAACCGTTGAGGCTCTCGGGTCAATGGCAACCACGTGAACATCTTTAATGCCTTTGATAACCTCGTCAACAGTACTGAAGTTGCCGAGAATCCACGACACCAGCTGCAGGTCGGCTATGCTTGACTGGCGGTTGGCTTCGCTGTAAGCTTCATACTGTCCGTATCTTGGAAAGTAAAACAAACCTGCCGACAGACCTTTCTCGTTGAGGCCTTCTGCCACAAACTCTTCTTGTTCGACAGCCAAACCAACGTAACCGTATTTAGCTGTGAATTGTAGTCCGTTTTTCTGTCCTCCAGGCACATACGACTTTTGCGTATAGCCTCTTGGCACGATTACATACTTGCTGTTGAGGTCGCTTCCGCCCCATTCGATGGTTCTTGCAGGAATACTTGCTCCGTCGGCACTCTTAAGGGTTATGCCTGTGCAGGCTCCGGCCTGCTGTGTGGTCGATGCCATTATGACCGCTGCGGCCATTGTGGCTAATAGTTTCATTCTCATAATCCTTTTGTTTTTTGTTGATTATTATTTATGTTCCGGCAGCTACCCGGTCCTGTTTCTTTTATTGTTCAGCTTTGTTGCCGGTGGTAGGACTCTCGTCTGCCATTATCCAAAGATACGGAATAGTTTTGACATTGCAATGTAATAATCTGTTTATTTATGAATTTAATGATTAAGGTCAAGTCAGTTCATTTCATTAATGTGTCGACAGTTTTTTCTTATGTTTTTATTGGTTGAGTTATAAACCCAAATTGTTATTAGAATTCGGTAGAAATTTTTGCTTTATATTGAGCATATTTTCGTTATATTTCTTGCAGGCATAGCGGGATATGTCAATAAAAAACGAACAAAAAGACGTCAATCGAAACAAAAGACGGGCTGAAAGCATGAATGCACAAAATAAAGCTATGTGCGGTATAATAACCGGTTGGGAATAAACAAAGATACGGCATCCGCAAATGTCAGATGCCGTATCTTTTAATATGTCAGAAGATTACATTTTCTTTTCAATTACAGCATTGCGCATTTTCTTAAGCAAGTCGCTCGCAAATATAAATTCAGTGAGCTTCTGATTGCTCGATTCCATTATATCTGCGCTCACGCCCTGCCATTCCTTATGTCCTTCATATATGAAGATGATGTTCTCGCCGATGCCCATCACCGAGTTCATGTCATGAGTGTTAATAATTGTGGTGATGTTAAATTCGTGAGTGATGCTGTGCAGCAGTTCGTCAATTACGAGCGAAGTCTTTGGGTCGAGTCCCGAGTTAGGCTCATCGCAGAACAGATATTGCGGATTAAGCGCAATAGCTCTGGCAATGGCCACACGCTTTTGCATACCGCCTGAAAGTTCTCCTGGAAATTTAGAGTCGACATCTTTCAGGTTAACTCGGTCAAGACAAGTCTTGGCACGGTGTATACGTTCGCGCAGTGTCATGTTGGAGAACATGTCGAGCGGAAACATCACATTTTCGAGCACTGTCATCGAGTCGAACAGGGCTGCGCTCTGAAATATCATGCCCATCTCTCTGCGCAGCATAATCTTCTCTTTTTTGTCCATTGCCACAAAGTTGCGTCCGTCGTAGAGCACGTCGCCGCTTGTAGGCTCGAGCAGTCCCACTAGATTTTTTACCAATACGGTTTTTCCTGAGCCGCTTTGTCCTATTATAAGGTTTGTCTTTCCGCTGTCAAACACAGCACTTATGTTTTTCAGCACTTCTTTATCACCGAATGATTTGCAAAGATTCTTAACTTCAATCATGGCCTATGAAAGTATTTGAGTTAGAAAAACGTCTGAGAACAGCACCAGTACACTGCTTGTCACCACAGCATTTGTACTCGATTTGCCCACCTCAACCGAGCCGCCCTCAACAGTATAGCCATAGTAAGACGACACGCTCGTTATGATGAACGCAAAGAAGAGACTCTTGATTATACTCATATACATAAACCACGGGTTGAAGTCGTGCTGTAAGCCTATCGTAAGGTCTTCGGCGCTAATCACATGCCCGATGTAAGATGTTGCATAGGCGCCAATTATGCCGGCCGCAGTGCTGAATATGACCAAAAACGGCATTATGGTTATCATGCCCATGATTTTTGGCAGTATAAGAAAGTTGGCTGAGTTGACGCCCATAATGTCGAGCGCGTCAATCTGTTGTGTAACTCTCATTGTGCCGATTTCAGAGGCAATGTTTGAGCCTACTTTTCCTGCAAGGATAAGACACATTATTGAAGATGAAAACTCAAGCAGCATGATTTCGCGCGTTACGTATCCCGTAACGAAGCGCGGCATCCACGGACTCTGTATGTTCAGCTTAATCTGTATGCAGATTACGGCACCGATGAAAAATGATATCAGCAGCACTATACCGATTGAGTTTACGCCCAACGCAGACATCTCTTTCAGATACTGTTTCATGAACATGCGCATGCGCTCCGGCCGTGAAAATGCACGGCCCATAAGTATCAGGTAGCGCCCGAAACTTGTTAGATATTTGTCTATCAGCATTGTATTAAAAAGTCTGTTATATAATTTCCTTTAGCGTGAAACCGCTACAAAAGTAACCAAAAATTGATAAAAAACTGCAACAAGTCAGAGAGTTTTTCGTTTCTGAGTATATTATTAGATACAATTTTACTACTTTTGCATAAATAAACATTGTTACAGTCTTAAATGAACGAGGAAAAAGATTTAAATGCAGGCACGCCGCAGGGTGAGGGCATGGTGCTCCGCGCTGAAGGTCTGGTTAAGCGCTATGGAAAGCGCACCGTGGTCAACGACGTTTCTATTAACGTGAAGCAGGGCGAGATTGTCGGACTGCTCGGCCCTAATGGTGCCGGAAAGACAACGTCGTTTTATATGACAACAGGTCTTATCGTGCCTAATGCCGGACATATATATCTGGGTGATAAGGACATAACAAGTTATCCTGTCTATAAGAGGGCTAGGGCGGGTATAGGATATCTGCCGCAGGAAGCCAGCGTATTCCGCAAACTGAGTGTGGAGGACAACATTATGGCAGTGCTTGAGATGACCGGACTGAAGCGTGCCGAACAGCTTGCAAAACTTGAAAGCCTTATACGCGAGTTCCGACTGAATAAGGTGCGCAAGAACAAGGGTGACCAGCTTTCGGGAGGTGAGCGCCGCCGAACAGAGATAGCGCGCTGCCTTGCCATCGACCCTAAGTTCATCATGCTCGATGAGCCTTTCGCCGGTGTCGACCCTATTGCCGTTGAGGACATTCAGCACATTGTGTGGCAGCTTAAATACCGCAACATCGGTATTCTCATAACCGACCACAACGTGCAGGAGACTCTTAGTATAACCGACCGTGCATACCTGCTGTTTGAGGGCCGCATATTGTTCCGCGGTACGCCTGAACAGCTTGCCGAGAATAAAATTGTAAGAGAGAAATACCTCAGTAACAGCTTCGTTCTCCGAAAGAAAGACTTCCAGCTTATCGACGAGGAGAAAAAAGCTCGCGAGGCAGAAGAAAACGGGTAATCAATTAATAATTCACAATTCATAATTCATAATTCACAATTCATAATTGGTTGGCGGATACGCCACTTCGTTTTTATTGAAAATAATCAACCCAATTATGAATTATGAATTGTGAATTATGAATTAAAAAGATTTATTTGTTGAAATAGTACAGGAATGTAGCTATTCCGCTCAAGGCTTTCTTTGGAGAATCTTTTATCTCAATAGTAAATTTAATTTCGGCCTTTACCGTTCCGCGCAGATTTTCAATGCTGTGCAGGTCGGCAACGAGGCGTACTGATTCGCCAGACTTTACGGCCTGTCCGAACTTCATCTTGTCCATACCATAGTTGACCATCATTTTCAGGTTGTTCACCTCAATAATCTGGTTCCACAGATAGGGCAGCATTGACAGAGTAAGATAGCCGTGGGCTATTGTTGTCTTGAACGGACTTTCAGCCTTGGCACGCTCCTGGTCAACGTGTATCCACTGATGGTCAAGAGTGGCATCGGCAAACATATTGATGCGCTCCTGTGACAGTTCAACATAATCAGACACTCCGATGTTCTTGCCGAGCAGGGCGGCAAACTCGTCATAACTGTTGATAATTACTTTGCTCACTTTTACTTAATGTTTATAGATTTATAAAATTTAGTTGATTCTTTATATTCCGTCAGGACTATAGAGATACTGCGTCAGCGGGTCGGGATATTCAAACAGTTCTTCGGGCTTGAAGAATCGCTTAATCTCTATTGCCGCATTCTCTGTGCTGTCAGAGGCGTGTATTATGTTCTCTTGTCCGCTCATAGAGTAGTCGCCCCTTATTGTTCCGGGTGCAGCCTTGCGTCCGTTTGTCGCTCCTGTTATGGTGCGCACCACTTCAACGGCTTCGCATCCCTCTACGCACATTGCAACCACCGGAGCAGCCATCATTGATGCTTTTACAAACTTAAAGAACGGTCTGTCGGCCAAGTGTGCATAGTGCTCGTTCAGCAGTTCGTCGGTCAGCTGCATCATCTTCAATCCTACAATGCGCAGGCCTTTGCGCTCAATGCGGTTAATTATTTCTCCGATAAGTCTTCTCTGCACGGTGCAGGGCTTCAGCAGTATTAAAGTTCTTTCCATGTTTTAATGTATTTTATTTGTTATTATTAAGGTTATTGTTTTTTGTCTTATTTCTTCAGGGCCTTTCCGTCAGAGAACGCATTGCCGGCCTTGTCGCCGATCTTTCGGTATTCGTTGTTGAACGGGTCGAATATCACGGGTGCGGCTTTCTCTACATCCACTTTTCCGTCTTCGCCGATAACGCTCTCGTCAACGCTTACGTTCACAATCTCGCCGCGCAGTATGCACGTATCAGGATTATAGTCTATAAGCCGGCATTCAACAGCCACGGCCAGCTCGTCGATGAGAGGAGCGTCGACAAATTCTGATTTTGTAGCATGAAATCCGGCACGCTCAAACTTGTCGGGCACATTGTTTCCCGACACCAGTCCTACATAGTCGCATGCCACGATATGCGCTGCGTCGGCCATGCTCACAGTGAACGCCTTGCGTTTCAGTATGTTCTTCACTGTCTTGTGTCCTGCGCTGAGGCACATGCTTATCTCTTTCATCTCGCTGATGCCGCCCCATGCCGCATTCATTGCGTCGGGAGTTCCGTCTTCGCCGTATGTCGCGATGATGAACACCGGCTGCGGATAAGTCAGCGGTTTTGCTCCAAAATTCTTTCTCATAATTTTCAAGCTCCTTTATAACTGTTTGTCAACATACAAAAATACAAACTTTAGCCGACACGGGCAAATTATTTAAATGAAAAGTTAAAACAGAAAAGCTAACAATACAAATGAGTGAAAAGTTAATAGTGAAAAATCAAAATGCGGAGTTGTGAAAGTAATGAGTGAAGAATTTGAATGTGACCGGTAAGCCAATTAAAATGATTTTATTATATTTGCACTGCGCAGAGCTTGTCGGTTCACTGCCTAAAATGCAAAAACACTTTATAAAAGAACTGATGTCAAACTTTTAAAACAGACTTTACGGGCAATGCTCATGATAAGGCATGATGCGAATAGTCTTAAATAGTGATAAAAATACTACAAGGCATATGACTTTAACTCCTTTAACTACAAGAATACTCCTCTTCTTACTGCTCTGCGCAACATTCTTTTCCTGCCGTGGCGGAGGCTGTGCGGAGAGCATATTGCGTACAGCAGACAGCCTAATGGAAGAACATCCCGACAGTGCGCTGGCCATATTAAAGCGCGACTCGCTCGAAATATGCCGTGCTGGTAAAGACTTTCGCCTGTGGTATGCTCTGTCGCGCACAGAAGCCGACGATAAATGCTATATACTGCATGTATCAGACTCGGCCATACGTGTAGCCGCAGGGTATTATGATGATTACGGCAGTGACCTTCAGCGTGTACGTGCTGATTATCTTCTCGGCCGCGTCTATTGCGATATGCATCTCTATGGTCATGCCCTTACATCGTTCAACAAGGCCATTGCAGTTGATGAGGATAACGATTCTGTCATCAACCGCTATAAAGCCCGTGCCGCCACATGGGCAGGATATGTTTATGAGGTTGAGGGCTTGCATAAAGACGCGTTGCGGTATAACAAACTGTCATACGGATATGCCAAGAAGGCTGGCGCACAGGTTACGGAGATTTATTCGTTGAGAGATATAGGCCGGTCGTACAGCTATCTCAAGCAGAACAACACGGCCATACCTTATTATCGGCAAGCTGCAAAAAAGGCAAAAGCCATTGATGACGCAAGCCTGTATAATATGGTTATGGAGGAATTAGCCGGTATATATATTGAAGAAAATCGGCTTGACGAAGCCTATGCGGCATTGAATACGCCCTTTCTCGCAATGACAGACAAAGACATATCATCTCATTATTATGTTTGGGCATATTATTTTGAGCATACTGGACAGCTTGATTCTGCCGTGGCTTATAATATGCGTGGGATGATTTACAGTAATAATACAGAAAAAAGAGATGCGTGTCAGGATTTAATAAGAATCTTAAATAAGCAGGGTAAGCGTGATGAGGCAATGGAATATTATGAGAAATACTCTGTATATTCTGACTCTGTAAAGGCAAGCGAGCTGAAGGAAACATCTGATATGTTGTCGCAGGTGGAAAAGAGTATGGATGTGGAGCGTAAAAATGCGGCTTTGGCCTCCTCGCAGTTACGCCTTGTTGCAGCAATGTCTATATTGGTTGTTGTGGTGATTATTGCTTCGGTTGCTTTGATAGGGATGTATCTTAAGCACAAGAGAAAGCAACGGGAGCAGCAGGAGCGTGTGAGGCGTTATCGCCTCGAGCGCAGCATGAAGGAAAAGCAGCGCGCACAGCAGAACAAAGAGCGCATAGCATTTCTTGAAAATGAACTTACGGCATCAAACCATACGCTGTCTAAATTACGTCAGGAACTAATCCGTAATGAGGCCGAGATGCTTAAGTATAAAGATGCCTTGACGGCCTTTGAACAGAAGCACGGCGAACTGCTTGTGGCAGATTTGGCCGATACGGATGTGTATAAACTGTATCACAATCCGATGGCGAAACCTACATCGGCCGATTATCATATGCTTGTTGAGGCTCTGAACAAGGCATACAGTGATTTCACCTTGCGGCTCAAAGAGTTTTATCCCGACATACGTAGCAATGAGATATGGATATGCTGCATGGTAAAGGCCGGTCTGACTTCGAAAGAGATATGCAACATATCGTCTTATTCGTATAGTTCCATCGGAATGGCTAAGGTTCGCCTGTACGGTAAAATGCTTGGCAAGAAAGGTTCGTCGAGAGACTTTGATGCTTTTATCCGTGATTTTTAAATATTTTGTAATGTGTTGAATTCTAGAGCTTTATTGTAAGAATAGAGCAATTTGGTGAAGTTTTGTTAACCTGATTTCTCACCTGAAGTTTTTCAATGTTTGTATATTTGACAAACTTTAAAACGATAATTTATCGTTCATCCGACAATGTTTATATTATTATGATGTGTGCCTATGAATTACAAAGATTATTTATGTTCGTTTGTCGTGATGTTGCTGTCAACTTTGGCGGCATGTATATTCAATTGTTTTGAGTCTGTCTTCATATCCTCATTTGCCGGAGGATTGTTTTTGTCGGCTGTTGTATGTTGGCGTTTGTCTGCCATACAGCGAAAGAGAGAAAACATTAACAGGCATTTTGTGGCGATGTTGGCAGGAATGCTTACTTTCATGATACCATTTTATGCCGTTACCTTTTACGACTCCCTCATCTCGCTTATGCAGTCGTTGGGCTGGTTGCTTGCTGCTGTGCTGACGTATATATGTCTTATGTGCAAGATTAAAACTGTGTATGTCATTTCTGCGGTTGTATGGCTTATTTTTGTAATATTTGCCGTACCGGCATGGGTGTCTTATATCATAAATGTTCACGGCTGTACCGATTAGACGCGATAAAAGTCTGTTTGAACTTTTTTGTCGGCTAATCATCTTAGTATGTGTCCGCCGTATGTCTTACAAAACACGGCAAATGACACTCTAAAAGGTATGCTTTTACGACATGAAAGGTGCCCTTTTGTATTGTAAAAGGATACCTTTTGCAGCGAGAATATAAATTTATTATCATAACGGAATATGGATGAATGTTTAGAGATAAAGTTTGGTGTTGACAGATTGAAAACCGGTATTTATTATTATGTGTCGCAGATTGTTTGATAAAATGGAGTCAACCGAAACCAGTATCATTGTCTGTTTTAGTCAACTTTTTTCAGGATTATGGTCAACTGAAATTAGGGATGATAATGAGAAAAAAGTTTTTATAAAACTCGTCACTCATCACATTGTTGCGTAAATCATTGTCAGACAGTGCTTTAAAGCGTGACGAGTTGAAAAGCCAACTCATCACGACAAGGGGACTTGTAACCTTATGTGATGAGTTTATCTTACAACTCGTCACATTGCAAGGCATTGATTCTCAGCTTGTTATGTGGCTTTGTGACGAGTGACGAGTTTCGTGGAAACTTTTTTTAGTATATAACGTTTGGACAATGATTTTACGGAAAACGCACCTTTTTTACACTGATTTTTATAGGAAAACGCACCTTTTTTGCTGTTGAAATTATAGGAAAACGCACCTTTTTTGACGTCGATTTTTATAGGAAAACGCACCTTTTTACCAAAAAAACATTATATTTGCAATGGTTTAAAAGGCAATATTAATATTATGTTATACAGAAAAATTGCAAAACGTATAGAGTCGTATCTTTCATCAGATTCAGACCGGATGTTGTTGATAGACGGAGCCAGGCAAATCGGAAAGTCATATATTATCAATTGGGTTGGAAAAAGAATGTTTCCTAACTATATAGAAATAAATATGGAAGAGGATAAATTAGGTGACAGAATATTTGCAGAAGCCAAGACCACGAATGATTTTTATATGGCTTTGAGTCTGGTGGCCGGTGATAAGATGAAAGATAAGGCAAACACACTTGTATTCATAGATGAGATACAGGCCTATGACCATCTTCTCACTTTGGTTAAATTTTTAATGAGAGAAAAACGTTTTACGTATATTGCCAGTGGCTCATTGTTAGGGGTTACGTTGAAAAATACGCAGTCGGTACCAATAGGAAGTCTGGATATAGAACACATGTATCCAATGGACTTTGAGGAATTTCTGTATGCAAACGGTGTAGGAGAAGTGGCAGTGAATGCGATGAGAGAAAATTTCAAGAAGCTTCAGCCTTTATCAGATACCATGCACAAAAAAATGTTGGATCTTTTTAAGAAATACATTTTGGTAGGAGGCCTGCCCAAGGCAGTTGAGTCTTTTGTAGAGAGCCGTAATGTCGTAGAGTTCAGGTCTATCCAAAATGAAGTTCATACATTATACGGGATAGATGCGTCTAAATATGAAGAAGAACACAGCAGAAAATTAAAAATACGGCGCATCTTTGACATGATACCTTCAAATCTTGAGAACAAGAAGAAACGTGTGGTGATAAAGGACATTGAGAACAAGACATGGAAAAGAGCTAATGACTATCTGGATGAGTTCGACTATCTTATATCGTCCGGCATAGCCCTTGAAGTGAAGGCAATAAGCAAGCCGTCTTATCCTTTGGTTGAAAACAGCGGTAAAAATTTGTTGAAACTTTATTTAAATGACGTGGGTATATTATCGGGTATATTTTATCGCAACAATATTACAGCCGTGATGTCTGACATGAGAAGCATAAACCTCGGTTCGGTTTATGAAACCGTGGTAGCTCAGGAACTTAAGGCTCATGGATATGATTTGTACTATTATGACAATAAAAAGAATGGCGAGGTTGACTATTTGATTGATGATGCCGACAACTTGTCGAATATTCCGATTGAGGTTAAATCCGGAAAGGATTATACCATTCACAGCGCTTTGGACAAATTCTTGTCTAATGACGAGTATAATATAAAAAGGGCTTATGTGCTGTCAAACGAGCAGAATGTCTACACTGAAAAGGGGGTGACGTATATTCCGATTTATTATGTCATGTTTTTTGAAAACATATCTAATGTTGTCGGTGAATTCCTGGATTAGTCAATAAATTCTATAAAATAATACAGCATTGGCAGATGTAATGCCGTTAAGTTTAACTTTTGGCTTAGCCTGTAACTTGTTGAGATTAAAGATAAGATGACTTTTTGCATAAAATTGTCAAGAAAATATGCTGAAATATTCTGCCGAGATGTTTAAAATGATAAATTTTGCAGGTTTTTTCTTATTATATTAGGTAATTCCGCCAATATTGACTAATTTTGCACCTCAATTTGATTAATAATTTAAAAACACTATAAACATTAAAAGATGAAAATTTCATTTGAAAATCCCGACAAAGTCAACGGACTGCTGACTTTGACAGTCGAAGAGGCTGACTACAAAGAGAATGTCGAGAAGACACTGAAGAACTACCGCAAGAAGGCTAACGTGCCCGGATTCCGTCCCGGCATGGCACCAATGGGCATGATAAAAAGACAGTTCGGAACAACCGTAAAGGTTGACGAAATCAATAAACTGCTGGGCGATCAGATTTATAAATATGTAAAAGACAACAACATCCAGATGTTGGGCGAGCCGCTGCCTTCAGACAAGCAGGAGCCGGTAGACATGGAGAAAGAAGCTCCCTATACATTTATTTTCGATATAGCTGTTGCTCCTGAGTTTAAGGCTGAACTGACAGGCGACGACACAATAGACTATTACACAATAACTGTTGACGACAAGATTGTTGACCAGCAGATTGACGTGTTCGCATCTCGTGCAGGCCACTACGACAAAGTAGAGGACTATCAGGCTAACGACATGCTGAAGGGCGACATCCGTGAGCTCGACGAGAACGGCAACACTAAAGAAGGCGGCATAACCGTTGAGGGCGCTGTGCTTATGCCTGAATATATTAAGGTGGAAGATCAGAAGAAACTCTTTGACGGAGCCAAGCTGGGTGACGTTATCACATTCAACCCGAAGAAGGCTTATCCGGAGAGTGATGTAGAGGTTGCTTCTCTGCTGAAACTGAAGAAAGAGGATGTAGCCGACCTGACAGCCGATTTCAGCTATCAGATAACAGAAATCTCTCGTTATGTGAAGGCAGAAGTAAATCAGGAGCTCTTCGACCAGGTTTACGGCAAGGACGTTATCAAGGACGAGAAAGACTTCCGCGAGAAGATAGCAGAGGGACTCAAGGCTCAGTTTGCCGTTGACTCTGACTTCAAGTTCATCCAGGATGTACGCAAGTATCTTGAGAACAAGGTAGGCGCGCTGACATATCCTGACGCACTGCTGAAGCGCATCATGCTCAACAACAACAAGGACAAGGGCGAGGAGTTTGTTGAGAAGAACTACGAGCAGAGCATCAAGGAGCTTACATGGCACCTTATCAAGGAGCAGCTCGTTAAGGCTAACGGTGTTAAGATTGAAGACGCCGACATCGAAGATACAGCCAAGGAGGCCGCTAAGGCACAGTTTGCTCAGTATGGCATGAACAACATACCTGAGGAGTATATCGAGAATTATGCAAAGGATATGCTGAAAAAGAAAGAGTATATAGATTCTTTCGTTGACCGCAGCATTGACCGCAAACTGACAGAAATTCTCAAGAACGTAGTAAAGCTCGAAAACAAGACAGCTACACTTGAGGAATTCAACAAAATGATGCAGGCAGAATAATTAATTTTTTTATAAAAAACTTCCGCATGTTAGGAGGTTATCGACTTTTTTTATTATCTTTGTTCCTAAGAACAGATAGAAAGGGTCGGTAACCTCCTTTCTTTCTAAAAAAATGAACTATAATAATTATGAACGATTTTAGAAAATACGCTACCGGACATCTTGGCATGAGCGGTATGGTCTTCGATGACGTAATGAAAGCTCAGGCACAGTATCTGAACCCTTACATTCTGGAGGAGCGTCAGCTCAATGTAACCCAGATGGACGTGTTCTCACGTCTTATGATGGACCGCATCATATTCCTCGGAACACAGATTGACGACTATACGGCCAATACTTTACAGGCACAGCTGCTGTATCTCGACTCAACTGATCCGGGTAAAGACATATCTATATATATAAACAGTCCCGGCGGAAGCGTTACGGCCGGATTGGGCATATACGATACAATGCAGTTCATCTCGAGCGATGTGGCTACAATCTGTACAGGTATGGCTGCGTCGATGGCCGCTGTGCTGCTCGTTGCCGGAACCGAAGGCAAACGCTCAGCATTGACTCACAGCCGCGTGATGATTCATCAGCCGCTCGGAGGCGTGCAGGGACAGGCTTCAGATATAGAGATTGAGGCTAAGGAGATAATGAAATTCAAGAAAGAACTCTACACTATAATTTCAGACCACTCACACACTCCTTATGAAAAGGTGTGGAAAGACTCAGACCGCAATTACTGGATGACTGCCGAAGAGGCTAAGGAATATGGCATGATAGACGAGGTGCTGGCGCGCAAGACAAGCAAACCGGCTGAAAAACCGACGGATGAGCCGGCTGCTGAAGGTAAGTGAAAACAAAACTTGGACAGTAAGGACTGACAGACAAACGGAGCTTATAATAAAACTAATAAATATACCATAATCGGATGAATAAAGTTTGTAGCTTTTGCGGACGTAGCGAGAAAGACGTCAAACTGCTCATAACGGGCGTTGACGGATATATATGCGAAAGCTGTGCCGTGCAGGCTTATGAGATAGTGAAGTCGACGGGACTGCTCGACGAGGACAAGCAAAAGCAAAATACTAAGTTTAAACTTAAAAAGGTGCCGAAGCCGCGCGAGATAAAAAAATATCTCGACCAGTATGTCATAGGCCAGGATGATGCCAAGCGCTGTCTGGCTGTATCGGTGTATAACCATTACAAGAGGCTTCAGCAACCCGAAGACAACAACGGCGTAGAAATAGAAAAAAGTAATATAATTATGGTGGGAAGCACCGGTACGGGCAAAACCCTTATGGCGCGCACCATAGCTAAGCTTCTCGATGTTCCGTTCACCATTGTTGACGCCACGGTGTTCACCGAGGCCGGATATGTAGGCGAGGATGTCGAGAGCATACTGAGCCGGCTTCTGCAAGTAGCCGACTATGACGTTGAAGCCGCTCAGCGCGGAATTGTGTTTATCGACGAGATTGACAAAATTGCACGCAAGAGCGACAATCCTTCTATAACACGAGACGTGAGCGGTGAGGGCGTTCAGCAGGGACTGCTCAAGCTTCTGGAAGGCTCTATGGTCAACGTTCCGCCGCAGGGCGGCCGCAAGCACCCCGACCAGGAGTATATCCATGTTGACACGAAGAACATCCTGTTTATATGCGGCGGTGCCTTCGACGGCATTGAGCGCAAGATCGCCCAAAGGCTCAACACCCATGTGGTGGGTTACAACTCGGTGCAGAATGTGCGCAACATCGACAAGAACGACCTGATGAAATACATTCTTCCGCAAGACCTCAAGTCTTTTGGACTGATACCTGAGATTATCGGACGTCTGCCGGTGCTTACATATCTTAATCCGTTAGACCGCAAGGCGCTAAGGTCTATACTTGTAGAACCTAAGAATTCTATCATCAAGCAGTATGTCAAGCTGTTTGAGATGGACGGCATAGAGCTTTCGTTCACAGAAGACGCTCTCGACTTTATTGTCGACAAGGCCATGGAATATAAGCTCGGCGCGCGCGGACTGCGCTCTATCGTGGAGAGCGTTATGATGGATGCAATGTTCGAAATACCGTCAAAGCGTGTAAAGACCTTTGAGGTTACTCTCGACTATGCACGCCAGCAGCTCGAAAAGGCACACTTCAACAAGCTTGAGAGTGCCTGAGGCTGTATGGCATGAGTGATAAATAACATAAAACCATGGAACTCTGCTTACTAACTATATGAACAAGGAAGTAAATCTTACAGAAAAGCTGAAACAGTATTTCGGCTTTGATAAGTTTAAAGGTGACCAGGAAGCCATTATACGTAATCTGCTTGATGGCAAGAATACGTTTGTGCTGATGCCTACGGGTGGCGGAAAGTCGTTATGTTATCAGTTGCCGTCGCTGATTATGGACGGCACGGCAATTGTTATATCGCCTCTCATAGCCTTGATGAAAAACCAGGTGGACGTAATCAATGGTATGAGTGAGAGCGACGGCGTGGCTCATTATCTAAATTCTTCACTTAACAAATCGGCCATAGATCATGTTAAGAACGATATAATGGCGGGCAAGACAAAATTGCTGTATGTTGCGCCGGAGTCGCTCACGAAAGAAGATAATGTGGATTTCCTGAAAACGATAAAGATTTCTTTCTATGCCATCGATGAGGCTCACTGTATTTCAGAGTGGGGGCATGATTTCCGTCCGGAGTATCGCCGCATACGTCCTATCATCAACGAAATAGGCAACGCGCCGGTGATAGCATTGACTGCCACGGCCACCGACAAGGTTAGGACTGACATTAAAAAAAGTCTTGGCATACTCGATGCTACCGAGTTTAAAAGTTCTTTTAACCGTCCAAACCTTTATTATGAGGTAAGGCACAAGACAAAGGACATTGACAAGCAGATTGTAAAGTTCATTAAGCAGAATCCCGGAAAAAGCGGCATTATATATTGCCTGTCGCGCAAGAAGGTCGAGGAACTTGCTGCTGTGCTGCAGGCCAACGACATCAAGGCGGCTGCATATCATGCAGGCCTTGACTCGTCTACCCGCTCGGCCACACAGGACGATTTCCTTATGGAACGTCTTGATGTTATTGTTGCCACGATAGCTTTCGGAATGGGAATTGACAAGCCCGATGTGCGCTTTGTCATTCATTATGACATTCCGAAGAGTCTTGAGGGCTATTATCAGGAAACCGGACGTGCCGGACGCGACGGAGGCGAAGGCAAGTGTATTGCTTTTTATTCATATAAAGACCTCAGAAAACTCGAGAAGTTTATGGAGGGCAAACCTGTTGCCGAGCAGGACATCGGCCGGCAGTTGCTTCAGGAGACGGCAGCCTATGCCGAGTCGTCGGTGTGCCGAAGAAAGATGCTTTTGCATTATTTCGGCGAGGTGTACGACAAGGATAATTGTGGCAACTGTGATAACTGTCTGCATCCGAAAACAAAGATTGAGGCCAAAGATGCATTGTTGGTTGTGCTGCAGGCTATAGCTGCAATAAAGGAAGATTTCAGAACCGACTATGTGATAGATTTTGTCGAGGGAAGAGATAACAACGATATTGTGGCTCATAAGCACGACAAGCTCGAAGAATTTGGCTCAGGCGAAGATATGGACGAAAAATTGTGGAATCCTGTCATACGCCAGGCTCTTATCGCCGGATACATCAAGAAAGACGTTGAAAACTACGGTATTCTGAAACTTACGGCTGCCGGCAAGAGATTTATGAAGAATCCAGAGTCGTTTATGATCGTAAAAGACAATGAGTTTAACGATGAGGACGACGATGAGGTACACGACGGAGCCGGAGCCGCTCTCGACCCGACGCTTTATGCCATGCTGAAAGACTTGCGAAAGAAGGTCAGCAAGAAGCATCAGCTTCCTCCGTATGTGATATTTCAGGATGTATCGCTTGAACAGATGGCTACGGTTTATCCCATAACATTGGAAGAGCTGCAGAACATTCAGGGTGTTGGTGCCGGAAAGGCCCGCCGCTATGGTAAGGAATTTGTTGAGCTTATAAAGAAACATTGTGAGGAGAACAGCATAGAGAGGCCTGAAGACCTGCGCGTGCGCACTGTGGCAAAGAAGTCGGTGCTGAAGGTGAAGATAATCCAGAGCATTGACCGCCAGATAGCTCTCGATGACATTGCTGATGCTCAGGGTATTGACTTTGAGGATTTGCTCGACGAAGTTGAGGCCATTGTCTACAGCGGAACAAAGATAAACATTGACTATTTCCTCGAAGATGTTATGGACGACGACCATGTGGACGACATCTATGAATATTTTAAGGAGAGCGAGACAGACGACCTTGAGACGGCGATGGATGAGCTCGGAGAGGACTACAGCGAAGACGAGATACGTCTTGTAAGGATAAAGTTTATATCTGACATGGGCAACTGATTCACGTTGACGGCCATGTAAGAGTCGTATACTTGCCTGTATGCAGAAATATATTTTTGCTCGCGAAGGGCATTTTTTTGAGAGATGTGAACTTCTGAAGCACAGAAGTTCACATCTCTTTATGTAACGGGCTCCAATATGCGGCGTCGCTGTCCATGATGCTTTAAATGCTTGATAATAAGTCTGTTATTTATTTATCGCAGTAATAGTTTTTTTCGTCTGCCTGCGGTGATATTCGTGTGAAGTTGTTTTTTCTACTTCAGTATGTTGCCTGATGTCACTCCGCGCTGCGTTAAATAGCATTAATTGATAAATAAAATGGCCTGACAGGCTCCTAATATGGATTTTTTTTGCTAAATTTGCACGCAATAAATTTCTAAATAAATATATGTCATCATTTGTTGCAGATAAAATTGTAATGGACGGTCTGACTTTTGACGACGTCCTTTTAATCCCAGCTTATTCAGAAGTACTGCCAAAAACGGTAGAGTTGAAAACCCAGTTCTCGCGCAACATCAGCCTGAACGTGCCTTTTGTTACGGCCGCAATGGACACCGTAACCGAGTCGGCCATGGCCATAGCCATTGCCCGTGAAGGCGGTATCGGCGTTATACACAAAAACATGTCGATAGAAGAGCAGGCGCGCCAGGTGGCTATCGTTAAACGTGCCGAGAACGGAATGATTTACGATCCTGTTACCATTCGCCGTGGTTCAACTGTAAGAGAGGCTTTGGCTATAATGGCCGAGTATCATATTGGCGGTATACCTGTTGTTGATGACGAAAACCATTTGGTGGGCATCGTTACCAATCGTGACTTGAGATTTGAGCGCACTCTCGACCGGAAGATTGACGAGGTTATGACAAGCGAGAATCTCGTTACGACACATATACAGACCGATTTGACTGCTGCGGCTGCAATTCTGCAGGAAAATAAAATAGAAAAGTTGCCTGTTGTTGACAGTGACAACAAGCTTGTCGGGCTTATTACTTACAAAGATATAACCAAGGCTAAGGACAAACCTATGGCATGTAAGGATGCCAAGGGACGTCTGCGTGTGGCAGCAGGTGTAGGCGTTACAAAAGATACGCTTGACCGTATGCAGGCTCTCGTTGAGGCTAATGCCGACGCTATCGTTATTGATACAGCTCACGGACATTCAAAATATGTGATCGAGAAGCTTGTTGAGGCTAAGCATTCTTTCCCCGGCGTTGACATCGTTGTAGGTAATGTCGCAACAGGTGCGGCTGCTAAGATGCTTGTTGACAATGGCGCAGATGCTGTTAAGGTTGGTATCGGTCCGGGTAGTATTTGTACTACACGTGTGGTTGCCGGTGTCGGTGTTCCTCAGCTTAGTGCTGTTTATGATGTTGCTTGCGCGCTTAAGGGTACAGGTGTTCCTCTTATTGCCGATGGTGGTCTGCGCTATTCTGGCGATGTTGTCAAGGCCCTTGCTGCCGGAGGATACAGCGTTATGATTGGTTCGCTTGTAGCAGGAACAGAAGAAAGCCCCGGCGATACAATCATTTTCAACGGACGTAAGTTCAAGAGCTATCGTGGAATGGGTAGTCTTGAAGCTATGGAAAATGGTTCTAAGGACCGTTACTTCCAGGCTGACACTAAAGATGTAAAGAAACTTGTTCCGGAGGGCATTGCAGGCCGTGTTCCTTATAAAGGCACACTGCAGGAGGTTATCTATCAGCTTGTAGGCGGTTTGCGTTCAGGTATGGGCTATTGCGGAGCACACGATATCACATCGTTGCATGACGCAAAGTTCGTGCGCATAACAAATGCCGGAGTCCTCGAGAGTCATCCTCATGATATAGCTATAACGAGTGAGGCTCCGAACTATTCACGTCCTGAATAATCATTGCTGATTTAAAGGCCCGTATGGGCCGCGAAGAGTATTATTTAAATACCGCAATATAAAGAAATGAAATCTTTAAAGCTTTTTGCAGCCATGCTCCTTTGTGGGAGCATGGCTCTTGCTCAGCACGACGACCCTGTTGTGATGAAAATTAACGGGGTGCCCGTAACGCGTTCGGAGTTTGAGTATTCATATAACAAAAATAACTCTGACGATGTAATAGATAAGAAAACCGTTGACGAATATGTTGATTTGTTCGTTAATTACAAACTTAAGGTGGCTGCTGCGCTCGACGCTAAGCTCGATACGTTAAGTTCTTTCAAAAAAGAATTTTCTATGTATCGCGACCAGCAGGTTCGCCCTGTCTTTGTAAACGACTCTGATATCGTGGCTGAGGCCCGTGCCGTTTATGAAAGGACAAAGGAACATATCGGTGAGCGCGGACTGATAAAGCCGGCACATATACTTATTTATGTTGAGCAGAAAGCTCCTGCTGATAAATTGGAGAAGGCACGCCTGCGCGCCGATTCTATTTATAACGCTATAAAGGGCGGAGCAGATTTTGCCGAAATGGCGAAAAAGTATTCGCAGGATCCAGGTTCTGCAAAAAACGGAGGTGAATTGCCGTGGATTCAGCCCGGACAGACGCTTAAGGAGTTTGAAGACGCTGCTTATGCCCTGAAAACCGGTGAAATGAGTAAGCCTGTGCTTTCGCCTGTAGGCTATCATATTATATTGATGAAAGGCCGTAAGGCCTTTGAGCCGTTTGACTCTCTGAAAGCTGACATCATACGTTTTGTGGAGGCACGCGGGGCACGTGAGAGAATTGTCGACAAGAAACTGTCTGACATGGTGAAAGCCTCTGACGGAAAACTTACCAAGGAAGGTATTCTTGAAGCCAAGGCAGAAGAACTGTCGGCAAAAGATTCCGACTTGAAAAATCTTATAAAAGAATATCACGACGGATTATTGCTTTATGAAATAAGCAACCGCATGGTATGGGACAAGGCGGCTAAGGATGATGCTGGACTCGAGGCTTATTTCAAGAAAAACAAAAAGAAATATTATTGGGACGAGCCTAGATATAAGGGTATGGTTTATCACGTTAAGCAGAGTGATGACGTTGAAGCCGTGAAAGATTGTGTGAAGAATGTTCCGTTTGACGAGTGGGCTGAAAAGCTTCGCACAACGTTCAACAACGATTCTGTGTTGAGAATACGTGTTGAGAAAGGTATATTCAAGGAAGGTGATAATGCCTTTATTGATAAGATTGTGTTCAAAAAAGATACTACGGTCAACTCGTTTAAGAATTTCCCTATAGATGCAGTATACGGAAAGATTCTCAAGCGTAAGCCCGAAAATTATGAGGATGTTCGTGGCTTGGTTACGGCCGACTATCAGGATCAGCTTGAAAAACAGTGGGTTGCTGATTTAAGAAAGAAATATCCGGTGGAAGTTTATTATGATGTGTTGAAAACAGTAAATAATCATTCTAAATAATGAGATATAAGAGCAAAACAGCCTTATGGGCCGTTGTGTCATTGGTCTTTTTCGCCAGTGTGAGCGCAAGACCCATGCAGGATGGCGATAATAAAGACGTTGCAAAAAACGACTCGGTTGCTAAGGTTGATACAGCCGATGAGGCTGATCCGGCAAGTGTGGTTGACGAGGTTATATGGGTGGTCGGTGATGAGCCTATATTGTTGTCTGATGTCGAGATGGCCCGTATGCAGGCTGAGATGGAAGGCGTGAAATGGCAAGGTGACCCCGATTGTGCTATACCAGAACAGTTGGCCGTTCAGAAGCTGTTTTTGCATCAGGCTGCAATCGACAGTATTGAAGTAAGTGAGTCGGATGTGGCGCAAAGTGTTGAACATCAGATTAATGCGTGGCTACAGATGGTTGACGGCAACAAAGAACGACTCGAGGAGTATAAGAGAAAGAGTCTTGCCGAGTTGCGAATTTCATTGCACGATGATTTTAAAGACCGTCTTCTTATAGACAAGGAGCGTGAGAAACTTGTTGAAGATATAACCGTGTCGCCGGCTGATGTTCGTAATTATTTCAGTAAATTGCCAGAAGACAGTATACCTATGGTGCCGACAGAGGTTGAAGTGCAAATAATTACGCGCACTCCAAAGGTAGAGCAGGCTGAGATAGACCGTATAAAGAATGAACTTCGTAATTATACTGAGATGGTTACAAATGGCGAAACTTCATTTACGGCTTTGGCTAAACTTTATTCAGAGGATCCCGGAACTGCACGTATGGGAGGTGAGTTTCCAGACTATGTCGGTCGTGGAATGCTTGATCCGGCCTTTGCAAGTGTAGCTTTTAATCTTACAGATCCAAAGAAAATCTCAAAGATTGTGGAAACTGAATTTGGTTATCATATAATTCAGCTGATAGACAAGCGTGGTGATAAAATTAAGGTAAGGCACATTTTGCTGAGACCTAAAATTACGCAGGAGGCAATTAATACAGCTTCGATGCAGCTCGATTCGATTGCGAATGAAATTCGTGCCGGTAAGTTCTCTTTTGAACAGGCTGCCTCTTTCCTTTCAGATGATAAGGATACGCGCAACAACAACGGACTGATGGCTAATACTACAGAAACTGGCCGTACAAGTAAGTTCCAATTGCGCAACTTGCCTTCAGAAATTGCCCGTGTGGTAGACACTCTAAAAGTAGGTGAGGTTTCGGCTCCGTTTGAGATGATTAATGAGAAAAACGGAAAGAGAGTTTGCGTTATAGCCAAGCTGAAAAGCCGCGTAGAGATGCACAGGGCTACGATAACAGAAGATTTCCAGACAATGAAAAGCATTGTTTTGGCTAAACGTAAAGACGATTTTATCAAAGACTGGATAAAGGAAAAGATAAAGAATACATATATAAGGATAAACGATCGTTATAAAAATTGTAACTTTGAATATCAAGGTTGGGTTAAATGACAAAAAATAATAGAATAAAAGTCTTATTCAGCGGGCATAGGATAATCATTATGGCTATCCTATGCCTTTTTGGGCTTAGCGTGGTGCAGTCGCGTCAGGCTAATAAGAAGAAGCGTCGTCAGAGCACTAATGAGCGTATTTATCTCGTTCATGCCGATGTTGCAACTTACGATATTTTCGGCAACAATCCTACGGCTCAGGTGCTGAAGGGACGTGTGGCTTTCAGGCATAAAGGTGCTCGTCTGTTTTGTGACAGTGCGTATCTTTATCAGGAGTCTAATTCTTTTAAGGCCTTCGGACATGTCAAGATGTACCAAGGCGACACGCTTTCGCTGTTTAGTGATTATGCTTATTATGACGGTAACGATCAGATGGCAGAGGCTCGCCATAATGTGATACTTAAGCACAGAGGGACAAAACTTTATACCGACAGTCTTAACTATGACCGCCTTTATGGTATTGGCTATTTCTTTGAGGGAGGAAAGATGGTTGATAAGAAGAATGTTCTTGTTTCTGACTGGGGCGAGTATGACACGGAAACGCGCAAGGCTGTGTTTAATTATAACGTGAATCTGAAAAATCCTAAGTTTGTCCTTACGACGGATACATTGCACTATGACACAAGGACATCAATGGCCCATATTGTAGGACCATCTAAGATAACATCAGGAAAGAGCATAATATACACTTCCGAAGGATATTATGACACAAACAAGGAAAAAGCACGCTTATATGGCCGTTCAAGGCTTACTAACAACGGAAAGGAACTTACTGGCGACAGCTTGTTCTATAATGAGAAAACAGGTATCAGCCAAGGTTTTCATAATGTTGTGTATAAAGATACATTGAACAAAAATCAGCTTAACAGCAATTATTTTTGGTATAACGAGAAGACAGGTTTCGCTTTTGCCACAGACAGTGCCGTGATGATGGATTTTTCGCAAAAGGACACGCTTTATGTACATTCTGACACCATGAAGGTTTATACCTTTAATATTAATACCGACTCGGTTTATCGTGTCGCTCATTGTTATAATAGAGTTAGGGCATTCAGGACAGATGTGCAGGCTGTGTGCGACTCTCTGATTTACAATACAAAGGATTCGTGTCTTATAATGTATAAAGACCCTATAACATGGAATGCCAACCGTCAGCTCTTGGGTGAGGTAATAGAGGTCTTTATGAAAGATTCTACCATTGACAGAGCTCATGTCATTAATCAGGCCTTGTCAGTGGAGCAACTTGCCGATAGTCTGCATTTCAATCAGATATCATCGCGTGAGATGTTCGGGTATTTCGATAATGGTGAAATACGCAAGACGGAGGCTATAGGAAATGTGCTTGCTGTTTATTACCTCGAAGATGACAAGGACAGCTCGCTTACCAACATGGCTTATATCGAAACGGATACAATGCGCATGTTTATGAAAAATAGGCAGTTGGAGACTCTTTGGACATGTAAGAGTCAGAATGTTATGTATCCGGTTACACAGACACCTGTAGCTAAGTCGAAACTTCCGTCGTTTGCGTGGTTTGATTATATAAGACCTGTTGACAAGGATGATATATTCAGATGGCGAGGAAAGAAGAGTGGTACAGAACTGAGGAATATTCCACGGCGCTCGGCACCTTTGCAGCATATAAGTTCCGGTTCGGTCGTATCTGTTGAAAGTGGATTACAGACGGATGTCGGGGCAAATTCGGTCAAGACGGAGAATGCGCCTAAGAAAGAATCCTCAAATAGTCTGGGCGGCTCGAAGAATAGCTCGCAGACCATAACCTCGGAATCTGTTGAGGAAAAAACAGAGTCGGCGAATCTTGCTGATAAACAGATTGGCTCCGTCACATCTTCCAATGTCGGAAATAGTACAGACAGCGAGACAAAGGTAAAGTGAAAATAAAATATAGACGGTTAAGTATATGGGACTTTTCAGACAGCGCAAGCCTCGTGACTTTCATCATGAATATATGTTTACGGACATGCGCAAAGATAAGTTGAAAGAGGTTGAGAACCGGGCTAAAAAAAATTTGGGCATTGCCGATAACAATAAGTCGGCCGACCGTGAAGAACGCATACGCGGGGCATTCCTTAATGCCACCAATTACACCAGGCGTCGCAGCGAACGACGGTTGTCAGGAGGCTTTGTCCTAAGTACTGGCATAGTGGTGGTTCTTATCATCCTGCTCATTATTATATGGAAATTTTTGCTTAATATATAAATAGGTGAAAAATTATGAGTGACATAATTCAGCTTTTACCTGATTCTGTGGCAAATCAGATAGCTGCAGGTGAGGTGATACAGCGTCCGGCATCAGTTATCAAGGAGCTTGTTGAAAACTCTGTGGATGCCGGAGCAGATACGATTAATGTACTTGTTACAGACGCCGGCCGTACGTCGATACAGGTTATCGATAATGGTAAAGGTATGTCTGAGACTGATGCCCGCCTTTCGTTTGAGCGTCATGCAACATCAAAGATACGTCAGGCGAGCGATTTGTTTTCCCTTCATACCATGGGATTTCGAGGTGAGGCTTTGGCATCGATAGCTGCAGTGGCTCAGGTTGAACTTAAAACTCGTATGAAAGATGACGAACTTGGCACACATATATCTGTTTCGGGTTCTAAGGTTACCGGTCAGGAGCCTGTGTCGTGTCCTGTAGGAAGCAACTTTGCTGTAAATAATATATTTTTTAATGTTCCGGCCCGCCGTAAGTTTCTGAAGTCTAATTCTACCGAACTTAACAATATTCTTGCTGCATTTGAACGTATAGCATTAGTTTATCCAAAAATAAATTTCACGTTTCACAGTAATGGAGTGGAGATGTTTAATCTTCGTAAGGGCAGTTTGCGTCAGCGTATAGTTGATGTGTTTGGAAAAAAACTAAATCATGACATTCTGCCAGTCAACGTTGAAACTTCTGTATGCACAATTTCTGGCTTTGTTGGAAAGCCAGAGGCCGCGAGAAAGAAATGTGCCAATCAATATTTTTTTGTTAACGGCCGATACATGAAGCATCCATATTTTCATAAAGCAGTGCTTACGGCGTTCGATCGCCTTATACCGGCTGGTGAACAAGTTCCTTACTTTATATATTTTGACGTGAACCCGGAAGATATCGACGTAAACATACATCCAACGAAGACCGAGATAAAGTTTGAAAACGAGCAGACTATATGGCAGATACTGATGGCTGCAGTGAAAGACTCTTTAGGGCGCTTCAATGATGTCCCGTCTATTGACTTTGATACGGAAGGACGTCCCGACATCCCGGTGTTTAATCCATTGCAGAACAACAGCTCAGCTCCTGAACTTGATTTCAATCCTGAATATAATCCTTTTAAGGAAACGTCTTCAAGAGTAGTATCGTCAAATAGCAGGTCTGTGCCAAATTCGTGGGAAACTCTTTATGAAGGAGCTGTACGCAACGAAGAACAAGGGCTTTTTGAAATTGATGGTGACGCCGGTCATGAGGAGGAAGGAACTATAATAGAAGGAAGTGGAAGCGTTATTGATGAAAAGTCGCCGGCACATTATCAGTATAAAGGAAAATACATTATGACAGCGGTGAAATCAGGTCTGATGATTATAGATCAATATCGAGCCCATGTACGTATACTTTATGAAAAGTATATGGCGCAGATTAATGGTAAAGGCGGCAATTCGCAAAAAATTTTATTTCCAGAAATGGTGCAGTTCTCTCCGTCGGAGTCTGTTATGCTCGATAAAATAAGTGATGAAATAGCCTATGTCGGTTTTGACATGGCCCCGCTCGGCGGTGGCTGCTATTCAATAAACGGGGTTCCGGCAGGTCTTGAAACCATTGATTATGTAAAGTTGTTGAAGAATATTGTAGATGATTTTATAGATACGGGAGCCGGGCCTTCAGACGGAATAAATAGTGCGTTGGCTCTGCATCTTGCTAAGAGTGCAGCCCTTTCGTATGGTCAAGTGCTCGATAATGCGGAGATGGAAAGTCTTGTAAACGAACTGTTTACATGTTCTAACGTGAACTATACTCCCGATGGTAAACCTATAATAGGCATACTTAAGCAAGATGACATAGATAGGTTGTTTTGCTGATAAATTTAGTAATTGTTCATGTTCTTTTGTTGAAATATGAAAATAAAATTACAAAAAACGTGTTTAATTGAAAATATTTACTATATTTGCAATTGAAGAATCTTTTTGGGTTATTAAGAAGACATTTGTATTTTTATTGATTGTTTAATATTAAGAGTTATGAAGAAATTATTAATTGCATTAATTTTGACAGGTGCTTCTGTAACCTCAATGGCACAGGACACAGACGCTACAGAAAAGTACAGCGTTGCTACCAATTCGTTCTGGAGCAACTGGTTTATTCAAGCCGGTGCAGAGTGGAATGCTTGGTATGGTAATTATGAAGATGGAAAGGGATGGTCGAAGAGCCCGTTCAAGAAGTTTCGTTCTAATCCAGGTGCTTCTTTGGCAATTGGTAAGTGGTTTACTCCCGGTCTCGGTCTTCGCACGAAGTTGCAGGGTATTTGGGGTAAGGCCGTATTCAGCGATCAGAACAAAGGCAACGGAAACAAGTATTGGATATTAAATGAGCAGGTGCTCTTTAATCTCAGTAATATGTTCTGCGGCTATAATCCAGACCGTGTATGGAATTTCATTCCTTTTGCAGGTGCCGGAATTGGTCGTTCTTGCACATATAATAAATATGCAATGGGCTGGTCTCTCGGTATTTTGAATGAGTTTTGGGTAAGCAGAAAGGTTGCTATTAACTTTGAAATCGGGTGGAACCGTATGGAAAGTGATATATGCAATATGCCGGCAAATGTAGGCAGCGGATTTATAATGAGCCATCCGAACAATGTTTACGCAGAAGTGGGAGTGACATTCAATGTAGGTAAGGGCACATGGAATAAAGTTCCTGATGTTGAGGCCATTAAGGCTCTTTCTCAGTCGCAGCTCGACGCTCTTAATGCACAGCTTGCAGATGAGAAGGCAGAGAATGCCCGCTTGAAGAATGAACTTGCAAACAGGTCGGATGCTATTACAAAGACAGAAAAAGAGTATATCACAACTCCTGTTTCTGTATTCTTTAATATCAACAAGTCTAAGATTGCGTCAAGAAAAGATCTTGTTAACGTGAAGAGTCTTGCTGAATATTCTAAGGATAATGATGCCAAACTCGTTGTTACTGGTTATGCCGACAATGCTACAGGTCCTGCTGAATATAATCATGCATTGTCACAGAAACGTGCTGAAAGAGTTGCTGACGAACTGGTTAAGATGGGTGTAAAGAAAGAGAACATCCAGATTGTTGCGAAGGGTGGTGTTGACACGCTTGTTCCTCCTTCATACAACCGTCGTGCTACAGTTGAAATAGCAAAGTAAAATCTGCCTGATGGTTGGATAATATAGATGCCCCGTATGCTTCGGGGCATCTTTTTTTTCTCTTTTTTGAAAAAATATTGCGAAAAATTTGGTGAAATAAAAAAAACGCCGTATCTTTGCACTCGCTTACAAGAACAAGGGCGTTTAGCTCAGCTGGTTTAGAGCATCTGCCTTACA
>ENA-UONW01000127-UONW01000127.1-human-gut-metagenome-genome-assembly--contig:-CS52-NODE-127-length-116826-cov-35.269082_pt1 | contig 116826 bp, 73 predicted proteins | sample MGYA00242463_ERZ724010 | MGnify/ENA metagenome assembly ERZ724010
TACTCAGTATTTTAAATTTATTTCTAACAATATGTGTTGCGGAATTAAGGTATTCACTTTCTACAATACCACGCCCGATTATTTCATTTGTACCTTTCTTGACATAAACTATATCGCCTATATTTATGTCATGAGCAAACTGCCATAACGCAAGACTATCGTTTCTATATGAAGATTGATTGCCGTATTCGTTCTGAAGTTTTTTTGCCAAATCTTCACGCGTACCAAACTCTAAAAGATTTTCTATATCCCAACCGAGCCGCATTGTTTCTGACGACCTGCATTCATCCCACATACATGCATTTTCTCCGGGTGCAAAGAGCCAAACTTTTTTCTTTCTCATGCTCATTATTTTAAGCAATTCATCATAAAAGGCATACAAATCTTTATCACCTTTTTGGCTCAGAAGATATTCATATAATTCTGCTCTTGAAGATTTTTTTGCAGCAGACAGCCCAAAATGTTCTGCCAACGGAACAAGCCAACCATCCTTATCGTATATAGGCAAAAGTCGTTCATTAGAATAAAGAAATGCTATTTTCCATATTGTTACAGGCCATAACACATTTTCCGCTTCAATATCTTCTATTTTAGTCCAATCTGCCCGTTGCGCAGATTGAGCAATTTCAACAATAGTATTCTTAACTGACGCGAAAGCCTCTGTAGCAGTTTTACCCAAACGGCTATACCAAGAATAACTTTCATCATGAGAATACATTGAGTTATTATCTGTTGGAGTATTATTAAACTTGAATATTCCAAATTTGTATGCAGAGCCACCCCAAATAGAGCCCAATTCTGATGTTTTAGATTCTAGCCAATAACAGAACGAACTTGCTTTATCAAGATTTGTATATTCATCCAATGTCATGTCCTTCAAACTCTCTATTGGAAAGGTCTCTTGAAATTGTCTATATAATAGTCTACGGTCTTGCATAATAATTTCAATTTAAGTAATGTGGACTCAACGAAATACAGTTTTTGTAGATTTAGCAATTAGCGCAAATTGTTATAAATTTATCACACTGAGAATTAATGCTTTATAACCATTAATTTAATTCAGACTTATCCTTTTTACGCTTTTTTATTTCAGACTCCAAAGCTTTCAATTCATCATTTTCTTTTTTATCTTCTATAAAAGCAGCATAAGATTTTCTACGTTGATTAAAATCTTCATACACGGCATTTACAATTTGCTCCATTTCTTTATTTGATATTGATCCCGCATTTTTCAGAACATCTTTATTCTGGAAAGTAAGTAATGCATCAACATTATTTCTCCAAAAACTTAATGTTAAATCTTTGTGGTCCTTTACCCTCAATTCAGCTGAATCTAAGAATAATACGGTTAATCGGTTCAATGAATCAATTTCATCTTTTCGAAGATAATTCTTTGCTATGTAAATGTCTTGTTTACGTACCACGCTACCTTTCCATGAAGTCAAAGCCATATTAGGTAGTGAAGCATCCGCACGACTTACAATTATTTCAGCAGCAGTCTGTTTCGTAACAGCATAAAGCAACTTATTTTGCGTTTCAGCAAAAAACATCTGTGTGGCCTTATCCGTTTTATCATAATCACTACTTAATGCAAGTAAATCACGTATTTTCTGATAAAAGCGCTTTTCGCTTGTTCGTATTTCACGTATACGCTCAAGCAATTCATCAAAATAATCAGGTCGTCCATCAGGATTCTTCAATCGTTCATCGTCCATGACAAATCCTTTGACCATATACTCTTTCAAATTCCGGTTTGCCCAAATACGAAATTGTGTTCCACGTTTACTTCTTACTCTAAATCCAATGGCCAATATCATATCTAGAGAGTAAAATGTTACATTGTATTTTTTACCATCAGTGGCAGTTGTTAAGTAATTCTTAACAACTGAATTTTCCTGTAACTCATTATCTTTCAATATATTAGATATATGCATACTTATATTTGAAACAGAGGTGGCAAAAAGTTCAGCCAACTGATTCTGGCTCATCCAAATGTTTCCGTCTTTAGCATACAAAATCACCTTTGCCTTACCATCTTCTGTATTATATATAATGATATTGTCTTTTTCCATAAAATTGAATTTTACGATTCTCATTAAAAACTGATTGAATCAGATTTTATGTTACCTTATTACAATATAAGATTGAATTTATCGCAAAGTTATTTTTTTTATTGCAGATTATAAAACATTTCCTTAAAAAGTTTTTTTCTGATGGTAAAGAAAACATATCAGACGAGCCACACATCAATAAAACACAGAATGTGTTATTGCAATGCGGTAACTTTATATGGCACCTTATTCTTTTACGGCTCTCCCAGCGCCTCAACAATCTCTTTTACTTCGGCGGGTGTCCATGTACGCGACTTACCGCTGCCTAACGTCTCGAGACGGGCGGTGAGGCCGGGACTTAGGGTTATCCACTGGCGGAGCTTGCGGTAGGCGGCGCCGGGAGTCAATGTGGGACAATAAAGTTGGGCTAATTCTGTGCGGCCATAGGCGCGAATCCTGAATTCAATCTGTGTCTGTGTATCTTTCATGATATTTATGTTTTTGTTTGTTATCCTAATTTATTTTGCTTACGCCGTCCGGCTTAATTATAAAGCAACTTTTGCTGACATTATAATATTATACAGCCGGACGCTTATCTTATGCAGAGATAATGCAAATCGGGAGCAGAAGCATCAAGCTCGCTTGAATGTTATGCCGAGATGCTGCTTATCTTATGCAAAGATAATGCAAATCGAGAGCAGAAGCATCAAGCTTGCTTGAATGTTATGCCGAGATGCAGCTTATCTTGTACAAAGTTAACACATCTTGAAAGAGAATGCAAATCTTAACACGCTATACTTCACATAGTTTTTTACAACATACTGATTTTCACGACATTACAAAGGCATCAATCAGTATTGATGTAAAAAAATTAAAAACATTAGCATGGTGAGTCAGCTAAAATCAAATCAAATTTGACGACAGCAAAAAGTTGAATATTTTTTACAAGGTCAAAAAACTGAAAGGAAAATCATGGATAATGGTTAACATTTAAGTAAAAATTGTATTGATTCAAAAGTGACTGTAAGTAAAAATATGCGTATTGATTTCAAATCATTAACCTATTGTTTACGGGTCGTAAATGGGCCACTTTTGATGCAAAAGTGGGCCGTTTTTTAGTCGTAAACCAATGTGTTTTCTGACGAAAGTGAAAAAAGAAAAGTGAAAAGTGAAAAATCCAATTGCTGAAATACTTTATTGCAACAAGGCATTTGACTTTAACTCCTAGCCAACTTGTTGGCGATAACTACTCTAACTCCTTTAACTCCCTCTTACAAAAATGCAGCACTGTTTTACGGCAAACAAAAAGGGCGGCCGAAAATATCGGCTGCCCTAAGATGAAACATTTATTACTATAATGATTAACCATAAATCCACATTAAGACTAAATCTCGGCAAACGCCTTTTTGAGACGTCCGATGAAATCGTCGGCCATGGATTTGGTGAAGCACAGGGGCGGAAGAAGACGGAGAATGTTTGTTGAGGCACAGCCCGTGAAGCAGTGCTGGGTGTAAACAAGATTCTGACGCAACGCCTTGTGAGGCATGTCGAGGTCGATACCTATCATGAGGCCACGGCCACGCACCTCCTTGATGTGAGGTTCCTCGGCCTGAAGTTCCTTCAGTTTGGTTATGAGATATTCGCCAGCCTCATGCGCATTGTCTACAAGATGCTCGCTCTCCATAACATCAAGCACGGCAAGAGCAGCAGCACACGCCAGATGGTTACCGCCAAAGGTTGTGCCGAGCTGTCCGTATTCGGGCTTGAAGTCGGGCGAGATAAGTACGGCACCCATGGGGAAGCCGTTGCCTATGCCTTTGGCCACGGTGATAAGGTCGGGACGTATGCCGAGCCACTGATGAGCAAAGAACTTGCCCGAACGGCCGTAGCCGCACTGTATCTCGTCGCATATCAGCACAGCACCATATTTCTTGCAGGCTGCCTGAAGTCCCTTGGCAAACTCCTCAGTGGCAAGCTTTATGCCGCCCACGCCCTGTATGCACTCAATGATGCAGGCGCAGACGTCGCCCTTAGCCAGTTCGCGCTCCCATGCCTCAATGTCGTTAAGAGGCAGATAAGTTACGTGATTGTTGGCATTGATGGGCGCGATAATCTTAGGATTGTCTGTCGCCTCAACGGCAAGCGAGGTGCGTCCGTGGAACGCCTTTGCGGCAGACAGCACACGCGTGCGTCCCGTCTTAAACGAAGCCAGTTTCAGCGCGTTCTCGTTAGCTTCGGCTCCGCTGTTGATCAGGAACAGCTGATAGTCATCGTAGCCGCACGCCTTGCCAAGTCTTTCGGCAAGCTGACGCTGCAGCGTGTTGACAACCGAGTTGCTATAGAAGCCGAGGGCGTTGAGCTGCTCTGTGAGTTTCTCTACATAATGCGGATGGCAGTGGCCAATGCTTATAACGGCATGACCGCCGTAAAGGTCGAGATACTCCTGTCCCTTGTCGTCCCAAACAGAACAGCCACGACCTTTTACTATGTTAATGTCGAATAATGGATAAACGTCGAATAAGTTCATTTTGTTTAAGTTAAAAGTGAAAAGAGAAAAGTGAAAAATCCATTTGCCATGTTGCAATATATTATTTACAGGCAGACAAGGCCATTCACTTTACCATATCACTGTAGTTTATTATTACGTTGTTTAGCAGTTTTAACTGAAGTTATCAACATGGCGAGAAGCTCCCTGCAATCAGAAATGATGCTTTGAGCTTCCTTCTCGCCAATATAAGAAGTATCACGGAGAAGATTAAGCCAATAGAGTGTTTCATTACATTCCTTCAAAGCTATTGACAATTTGTTGATAAAGTCAGATGCGCTTTGAGCATATTCGGCTTCTCTCACCAATGCTCCAATTGCCGTACCAGACCGAAGCACCTGGTTTGTAAGTGCGTATTCCTTGTCAGAACATTTTATATATTTCACCATATTCACAATTCTGATGGCAAAATCATAACTCTTATTATGCAAAGGTGAATCTGCCCTGTTAAACGGATTATTGTCTTTCATTACAGCACAATTGGATTTTTCACTTTTCTCTTTTATTTTTTCATTTAAAAAGCCGTTGGCTTTAATCTTAGTCCTTCTGTCTCGTCAATTCCGAACATGATGTTCATGTTCTGAACGGCCTGACCTACGGCACCTTTAAGGAGATTGTCTATGCATGAAGTGATGAGAAGTTTGTTGCCGAATTTATCGCAGTGAACGAGGCACTTATTGGTGTTTACAACCTGCTTCAGGTCGATGGCCTTGTCGACATAATGAGTGAAGGGGGCGTCCTTGTAGAACGACTTGTAGCCTTCTATTATCTCATCTGCCGGGGCGTCGGTCTTCACTACGCAAGTGGCGAAGATGCCACGGGCGAAATCACCGCGATAAGGGATGAAGTCGATGTCGGCATCGAGCGAGCCTTGCACCTGCGTGAGGCTCTGCCTAATCTCGGGCACGTGCTGATGACTGAACGGCTTGTATATGCTCAGGTTGTTGTTGCGCCAGCTGAAATGCGTTGTCGCGCCGGGCTTCTGTCCTGCACCCGTGCTGCCCGTAATGGCATTAACGGCCACGTCGTCGTTGATAAGTTTCATGGCGGCGGCAGGCAACAGACCGAGCTGTATGCAGGTTGCGAAGCATCCCGGATTAGCCACATGATTGGCCTTGGCTATCTTGTCGCGGTTGATTTCTGGCAGACCATAAACATAGTCGTTGCCCGGCTCAGCCAGACGGAAGTCCTGCGCGAGGTCTATTATCTTGACGTTGGCCGGTATGTCGTGTTCCTGAAGGAACTGACGGCTCTTGCCGTGACCGAAACAGAAGAACACAACATCCACTTTATCAAACGGCATATCCGACGTGAAGCACATATCCGTGTCGCCGTAAAGTCCTTCGTGAACATCCGTAACAGGATTGCCGGCGTTGCTTTCGCTGTTGGCAAACACAATCTCTGCCTGCGGATGATTTATCAATAATCTTATAAGTTCGCCGCCGGTGTATCCGGCGGCACCAAGTATTCCGATTTTTATCATTTTATATAGGAGTTAAGGAGTTAAAGGGAGTTAAGGAGTTAAGACAAATGCTTTGTTGCTATAAAACAATTTCGCATTTGGATTTTTCACTCTTCTCTTTTCGTTTTTCACTTTCTTTAGACGAGAGTTAAAGTCAAATGCCTTGTTGCTATAAAGCAACTCAGCATTTGAATTGTTCACTTTTCACTCTATCTGAATTCACTCAACCCTGATCATTGCAGTTTTCAAGGAAGTATATTTCTTTCTCGTGGAACGATAAGCCAAAAGACGAGATAAAGAATGAAGCCTGTGCCATAACTCACCAATACGGCCAAAGCCCATAATATACGTATAATGGTAGAATCTATTCCGAAATAGTCGGCCAGGCCGCCACATACGCCCGCAATCTTGCGGTCTTTATCCGACAAATATAATTTTCGGCCTATCATACCGTTATCTTTCCTCGTCCTCGTGTATTCCGTAATAAACTCTCAATGGCGTGCTCAGCACCTTGATGAAGCCCTTGGCCTCTTCGGCTGTCCAGCCGTGCTGCATCTCGCCATACTCGCCTAACTTCGACTTGAGCAGATCGTCAGGCGAATCAACACCTACACACTCGAAACCTAACGGACGAAGCTTCAGTATGGCTGTACCGTTTACGTTGCGCTGACTGCTGGTGAGCATAGCCTCGATGTCGGGCATTACAGGCTCAAGATACTGACTCTCGTGCAGGAACATTCCGTACCAGTTGCCCACCTGGTCTTTCCAGTACTGCTGCCATTTGCTCAACGTATATTTCTCGAGCATGCGGTGAGCCTCTATTATCAGTTTCGGAGCGGCAGCCTCAAAGCCTACACGGCCCTTTATGCCGATGATAGTGTCGCCAACATTGCAGTCGCGGCCTATACCGTAAGCAGCGCCAATCTCCTCAATCTTCTGTATGGCCTTAACCTTGTCGTCGTATTTCTCACCGTTGACGGCAACTATTTCTCCCTTCTTGAACTCTATGCGCAACTCGCTCTCGTCGTCGCGTGTAACGTGCTTAAGGTAAGCCTCCTCTGGCAGTCCCTGTGCTGAGTCGAGAATCTCGCCGCCACAGATGCTCGTGCCCCAGATGCCAACATTGTAAGAGTATTTAAGTTTGGTGAAGTCGGCAAAATATCCATGAGCGTTAAGATAGTCGACCTCCTCCTTGCGCGACAGGGCATGGTCGCGTGTAAGCGTGATGATCTCAACGCCCGGAGCCATGACGAGGAACGTCATGTCGAAACGTATCTGGTCGTTGCCCGCTCCCGTTGAACCGTGAGCAATGGCGTCGGCACCAATCTGCTTTGCATAGCGCGCAATGGCTATGGCCTGGAAGATGCGCTCTGACGACACTGAAATGGGATAACAGTTGTTGCGGAGCACATTGCCAAAAATCATATATTTCAGACTTTTCTCATAATATTCGTGTGTAACGTCGAGCGTGACATACTCCTTTGCGCCCAGCTTATAGGCGTTTTCCTCGTTCTGCTTGAGCTGCTCGTCGCTGAATCCGCCTGTGTTGGCGCATGCAGCATAGACTTCATAGCCCATGTCGTGCGATAGTTTCATCACTGTGTAAGAGGTGTCGAGTCCACCTGAGAATGCCACAACTACTTTTTTCTTGTCTGCCATAACAAATATGTTTTTTTAATCAGTTTCCAATTCTTTTAATTCTCTCAATAACGTTTGCGGGCAACTCTATCGGAGTTTTTTCGCCCTGATGTTCAGCCGGATCGTAAAGCATGCCTGTGCATATGCAGTAACGACGGCCCGTGCGCTTAAGCACATCTACGTTGATACAGCCCTCACATCCGCGCCAGAAAGCCTCATCGTCGGTAAGGTCGGCAAAGGTTACGGGCAGATAGCCCAACTGCGTGTTCATGCGCATTACAGCCGAACCGCTCGTCAGACTGAATATCTTTGCCTCAGGCCAACGTGTACGTGCCAGCGTAAAGGTCATATCCTTTATACGTTTCGATACGCCAAGCCCTCTGAAATCAGGATGAACAATAAGTCCAGAAGTGGTTACATAATGCTTGTTACCCCATGTTTCGATATAGCTGAAACCAACAAACTTTCCGCCGCAAAGAGCTATCACGGCCTTGGTTTCTCTCATCTTGGTTGCCAGATACTCATGACTACGTCTGGCAATACCCGTTCCGCGCACCTTGGCAGCAGCCGCCATTGTCTCGAGAATAGTGTCAACATATTTCTCGTGCGACGCATCCGCCACCATTACTTCAATCTCTTCCATCTTTATAACTTTACAGCCGGAATGGCCGTCAAGCCCCTGCCTGAACCCAAATAGGCACAGGAAAGACCGGACAAACCGGCATTAATACCTTTGTTTTTAGTTATCTGTTTCTGTTATTATCTTGCTTGTTGCCCGCCGTTATTTTATGTCAGGAATAACGTTACGAAGCTCTGCCACAATATCACCGTGCCTTACACCTTCCTTTATAACAATAAAAATGGTGTCATCGCCGGCTATTGTGCCCAATATTATAGGTATGCCGCTGTTGTCTATGTTATAGGCAAGACTGCTGGCATAACCAGGACGTGTCTTGATGACGCCCATGTTACCCGAAAAATTGATAGACATGAAACCCGATGTGAGCAGCATCTCGGCAGCCGTTTTGGGACTTGCCACACGCTTATACATGGTTTCGTTGGGCAACACATAAAAGTATTTTCCGCCCAGGCTCGTGGCCTTTGCCACTTTAAGCTGCTTCATGTCGCGGCTCAGAGTTGCCTGCGTAACCTTGTAGCCTTCTTTCTCAAGAGCCTTGAGCACCTCGTCCTGACAACACAATTCCTGACTTGATATCAGCATGCGCAAGGTCTGTAATCTGCTGTTCTTAGATTTCATATTCATGAATATTTATTCGTTATGAGTGCAAATATACATGTATTTATGAATATATACAAATATTTACGTATAAAAATACAAAATAAAGAAACAAAATGAATAAATATTCACTACATACACAAAAAGCGGCATCCGATAAGTTGCCGGATGCCGCTTTAATATAGTTTTAAGAGTAAATTTGCTTACTTAATTGCAATCTTCTTGCCGTTTACGATATACAGGCCCTTTGTCAGACCATTGGCAGACTCGCCGGCCTTGCGAACCATAACACCGTCAACTGAATAAACATTGCCTTTGAGAAGACCGCTTTCTGAAACAATACCATTGATACCGAGAGTTTCATCAACCTCATATGCAGGGTCACCAAGCGGACTGAACCAGTATTCGCCGTTGCCCACGTTCTGAATGATACCTCTGATGTACTTCAGGTTGCCAAGAACCACCATACGGTAATCGTCATCGTATTTCATCTTCTGGTATGAGTCGATAAGAGTTACCTTGCTGTCACCCTGAACGATGCTGTAGGTGTAAGATGCCTCATCGTAAACCATCTCAACGTTCTGGAACTCCACGAAACGGCTGTCGTTGGCTTCGGTGCAAGCCTCTGATATTGTCATTACGGTAGGAGCAATCTCGGTCTCGGTTGCCTCGATTTCTGACTCGGCGGTCTTGTCGCTTGTTGAAATTCCAACCGTACCGAAGCCGTCGTTGACATAGGTGCAATACAGATAGCCGTTCAATACCTTGCCGGCACTGCCGAAGGCATCAGGAAGAACGTCGGCGATGCCAGGGTCGAACATGCTGCTTACAAGGCTTATGGCGCCTGACTCGTCCTCGATTATTATCGTATTACCACGCATACCCATCTCATGCACCGTTACCTTGGTGTTGTTCAAGGCAAGTTTAACGCTTGTGCCGTCTGACAGAGTCTTCAGGCCGGCGATGTTTTCAACCTCTGTCACTGCAGCTGTTTCCTCTGCCTCATATGCAGGGTCGCCAAGCGGACTGAACCAGTATTCGCCGTTGCCCACATTCTGAATGATACCTCTGATGTACTTCAGGTTGCCAAGAACCACCATACGGTAATCGTCATCGTATTTCATCTTCTGGTATGAGTCGATAAGAGTTACCTTGCTGTCACCCTGAACGATGCTGTAGGTGTAAGATGCCTCATCGTAAACCATCTCAACGTTCTGGAACTCCACGAAACGGCTGTCGTTGGCTTCGGTGCAAGCCTCTGATATTGTCATTACGGTAGGAGCAATCTCGGTCTCGGTTGCCTCGATTTCTGACTCGGCGGTCTTGTCGCTTGTTGAAATTCCAACCGTACCGAAGCCGTCGTTGACATAGGTGCAATACAGATAGCCGTTCAATACCTTGCCGGCACTGCCGAAGGCATCAGGAAGAACGTCGGCGATGCCAGGGTCGAACATGCTGCTTACAAGGCTTATGGCGCCTGACTCGTCCTCGATTATTATCGTATTACCACGCATACCCATCTCATGCACCGTTACCTTGGTGTTGTTCAAGGCAAGTTTAACGCTTGTGCCGTCTGACAGAGTCTTCAGGCCGGCGATGTTTTCAACCTCTGTCACTGCAGCTGTTTCCTCTGCCTCATATGCAGGGTCGCCAAGCGGACTGAACCAGTATTCGCCGTTGCCCACATTCTGAATGATACCTCTGATGTACTTCAGGTTGCCAAGAACCACCATACGGTAATCGTCATCGTATTTCATCTTCTGGTATGAGTCGATAAGAGTTACCTTGCTGTCACCCTGAACGATGCTGTAGGTGTAAGATGCCTCATCGTAAACCATCTCAACGTTCTGGAACTCCACGAAACGGCTGTCGTTGGCTTCGGTGCAAGCCTCTGATATTGTCATTACGGTAGGAGCAATCTCGGTCTCGGTTGCCTCGATTTCTGACTCGGCGGTCTTGTCGCTTGTTGAAATTCCAACCGTACCGAAGCCGTCGTTGACATAGGTGCAATACAGATAGCCGTTCAATACCTTGCCGGCACTGCCGAAGGCATCAGGAAGAACGTCGGCGATGCCAGGATCGAACATGCTGCTTACAAGGCTGATGGCGCCTGACTCGTCCTCGATTATTATCGTATTGCCGCGCATGCCCATCTCATGTACTGTTACCTTGGTGTTGTTCAAGGCAAGTTTAACGCTTGTGCCGTCTGAAAGAGTCTTCAGGCCGGCGATATTAGCCACCTCTGTCACTGCAGATGCAGCATCTGAAACAGTTGCGCTTATTGATGTAATTCTGCATTGTTCAGAAACTGTGAACACAACAGTCTCAGCTTCACCTGTCCAAGTCTGACCTTCAAGTGTTCCACAATCTGCCTCAATGGTCTTCCATTGTGTTTGTCCAAATTCAATTTTGTTCAGCACCTTGCCTGCAGCGGCCTTAACCGTAATAGTTCCGTTATAAACACGAAGTTCTGTTCCATTTTTTGTCTCCCAGAAACGGTTAGGAGTGTTACCACTAACTTTAGGAGATATAGTTACAGAAAAATTCTCAGCCACTAAGGTTGTGTCCTCTGTTATGTCTCCTGCAGTAGAGGTATTTGAAGACGTTTCAACATCAAGTGTAGCGATGTCGATGGTTTCTGTTGCCGTAGTTTCGGCAGCAGCGGCATTAACCTCGGCAACTGATGCCGGATTTGCCATTAATTTTTTTGCCGACACACTGTGACTAAAGCCCAAAAGCAATACTGCACCGACAAAAGCTGTGAGTAATTTTTTATTCATATATTGTTTGTTTGATTCATTTACGCCATCGGTCCGTTGGCGCCAATTATTATTAAATTCGCTATTTCCACTGCTGCGGGCCGTTAAATTCTTCCAGTCTTAGTGGTAAGAACAGCAGTGAAGTATTATCACATATTACGCTATTTCTTTTTCACTTTTATATTATAACTGCATTTTTATTAATTATTAGTTATATTTTCTGCCTTCTAAATTACAAAATTTTTACTAATAGATAAAGAAATATTATCTATTTAACATTTCTTTATTAGTCCAAAATCCGTATAAATAAGTCGGTTCTTCTTTAAATCAGAGATTCTGTACATAATTATTTCATCGACAAATTAAAATATTATACACACTAAACCGTGCGCAAGCGCTATAATAAAAATAAAATATAATTATGCAACAAGTATTTATTCAACAGACAAAAATCAATCTTCAACAACAAAAACAAAATGAATCAGACACAAATACTTTGGATAAAAGCACAGAAAAAAACGGCAGGCTCAACATCATCAGAATCAGACAATGATGTGAGCCTGCCGCTTATTATATTACTAAAAAATATTATTCTCTGCTGTTTCCAAATATTCTAAGAAGATAGAGGAAGAGGTTGATAAAGTCGAGATATAATGATAGAGAACCTAAAAGAGCTATCTTCTGTGTCTCTTCATTTACATCATCTGCCATGACAAGCATCTGCTTTATTTTCTGAGTGTCATATGCCGTAAGACCTACAAAGATGAGTACGCCGACATAACTCAGTATCAGACTGAAACCGCCGCTCTTGAGCAGAAAGGCATTAACCACGGTTGCTATGATAAGGCCTATAAGGGCCATCATGAGTATCTTGCCCAATGAAGACAGGTCGGCCTTTGTAAATGACCCTATTAAGGCCATCACAGCAAACGTTCCGGCAGTAATAAAGAATACGCTGGCTATCGACTCCATTGTGTAAACCAACAATATCATCGACAGCGTGGCACCGTTAAGAGCCGAATAAAGGATAAACAGCATTGTGGCCGTGGTCAGTGACAGGCGGTTAATGCGAGCTGATACAGTCCAAACCAATGCCAATTCGGCTATAAACAGGCCCCAAAACAGTATTTTGTTTGAAACCAAGGCCGTAATTATGCCCGGACTTGAAGCCACTCCGTAGGCAACAAAGCCTGTGATGACAAGAGCCAAGGTCATCCACACATAAACCTTACGCATTAGCGACGGAAATGCCACTGATGCGATGTTTTCTTTCTCACGTATGAGATCATACAATTTTTCTTCGTTCATTTTTACTATAGTTTTGTTATTTTATTATTTCTTTTTTGTTTACATCTCCGGCATACTTTCATGGCACGAGAGCAACAATTGTATGCAGTGCAAACATAAGCAAAAAAAGCGACAAAAGCCGTTGTTTTAATAAAAATCATTGATTATTCACAAATATTCCAGTATATACCGCCATAATGACAGACACAAGCAGCAGCTTACATGACACAAAATACATGAGTTATTTGCAAATCGGCTTTATTGCCACACACCCTATCAGCACCGGCTGACGTGTGTCAGCTCCACAAGCCCGGACTATAACATGAGGCGTATTAGGAAAGGCCATTGAAAGCAAACGATCGACATCTGGATAATCAGAAAAGTCACGAAGATAAACAACAAAACAACGAACATCATTCATTGTAACACCATAACGTTTCAGTTTTACACCGACATCGCCAAGCAGAATACCAGTGAACTGTCTGACGTCCAATTGGGATAAATCAGAGTCGCCGTCGACAGAAAAGGCATAAGCCGGCAAATCAACCCGCAAATTATTGTCGAAAGTAAGTCCAAAACCTTCAGCACATGTAAGAAAATTCTTTCCACACTGTTTTTCTATACCTGCAATGCAAAAAGGAACAACTGCAGGACGGCAAAAAGCAATATAGTCAAGCGCAATAACAGCTCCTTCAACGTGAGTTACACCTTCAATGCACGTAACAGCCACACACCACTCATCAAGATTTACACCATAACGCTCAAAAACATAGTCACGAGCCTGCTCCACATCTGCAATACTGTCTGCAACATCAGCCAGATAAATCCACACACGCATGCCAACATTGCCAGCCACATTTCCGGCGTGACGCACATGCCTCACGAACTTATCAAACAACACAACAGCCTGTCCGTAGACATCCTTGCCCTCTACATCGTCTTCGCTCAAACGCACGCGGCAAAGCGAAGGATTATCGACAAAATCAGAGGTACATACAAGCAGTGAAATCTTTGAGCCATCAAGCGGTGCCTGACCAATGACAGAACAAGGAACCTGCGAAAGATAATCTTGCCATAACTGTGACTCAAGCAACGCAGCATACTGGTTGCAAATATCACTAAGAAATACTCTGACATAAATTACATGACGATTTTCAAGATTTTCCATATCAATATAATCGCCAGTCTTCATATAAAGATGACACAGACGTTCCCAAAACGAACCTCTACAGACTGCTGACAGCACGGCATACTTTTCCATAAGCAGGTTATTTTTTAACGCAAAAATAATATTTAAAATTTTATTTCAAACGCAAAAGTGACTTTTTATCACAAATTTGGTATCAAAACCTATAATATTATACAAAACAGATACACAATGCATATCAAAAAATAAGTGTAAGTAACGGAATGGTAACTACCGAAAGGATGGTTGTAATAAGCGTACCCTCAACCATCTCGCTCTCATCGCGTCCGTATTTAAGACAGAACATCGTGCCATACGATGCTACCGGCATGCCAATAAGTACCGTATTAATTCGGTTTATCATCTCATCAACACCACAAAGTCGCAGCAAGAAATAAACTGCCACTGGTATTATAAGCAAGCGGAATGCCGACATCACATAAACAGTCCAGGTGCCGAGAATATGACGGGCATCCATCTGAGCCATTGAAGAACCGATAACCAACAATGCTCCAGGAACTGTTATTCCACCTATAAGACGAAACGGTTCAGACACGACACGAGGTATTGAATTTAATCCGAAAGCAACAATAACAATAGATATATAAGACGCCACCATTGCCGGACAATATAATGTACGAACATTAAAACGGTGACCGTCACTATGTCCAAGGACAAATGACAATCCAACTATAAAGATGAAAAGTGTGTTGGGGATATTGAGAAGGCTGGCATAAAAAACAGCCTGACTGCCAAAAATTGACGCCACGACAGGATAGCCGATAAAGCCTACATTGGCAAACATAAGCATAAAACTGTACATTCCGCGGACATCTGCCTTACGGACAAAATACCGAGGAAGAAAACAAGATATGACAAACAACAAAGCATAAGTGGCCAATCCAACGGCCAACAATGGCAATATCATACGGCGGTCTGGAAAGACATCGCCCATTACCGAAGATACTATAAGACACGGACACGACACATTTATAATAAACCCTGACAGTTTACGGTCGAAATCACCGCCCATAAGTCCGCTTTTATTTGAAATAAATCCTGCCACTACAAGCAGCAGGAGAATAATCATCTGACTAATTATATTATCCATTTTACTTATAAATATATCATTTTACCCTACAAGGCAATATTACATTCGCACAATTCCGACATTGAGGTCTGCATGGAATGCAAACTACGAACATAACATAAGCACAACAGTTTCAACATAATCACACATTGAAGCATGAATACCGGCAGGCCAACACGACAAATTATCATATTAAGAACAAAGGGCCGGCATACTTGACTGGTGCTTAATGCAGTTCTGCACATAGCTATAAAGAATGCAAAGCCGTATCATTTTACAGCCTGCATTCTTCATTTGCTCATATAATCAAAAAGATATAATTTTTATAAAGTCTCAAGCATTCGCTTAATCACGACAGAGGCAGATATTTCACGGTTGGCAGCTTCGGGTATTACAAGCGAATTTTTGCTCTCTATCACGTCATCAGTAACGATAAGGCCACGGCGTACAGGCAGACAATGCATAAACTTGCCGTTGTCGGTTACAGCCATGTGTGCCTCGTCTATGGTCCACGACATGTCTTTGCTCAATATCTTGCCATAGTCGGCAGGATCGGTTACACCCGGACAACTCCAGTTCTTTGCGTAAACGAAATCGGCGCCTTCGAGCGCTTTCATCTGATCGTACTCAACACGGGCATTGCCAACAAACTTCGGGTCTAGCTCATAGCCTTTAGGATGAGTTATAACAAAGTCAACATCGGCTGCGTTCATCCACTGCGCAAACGAGTTTGGCACGGCCTGAGGCAATGCGCGACAATGGGGCGCCCACGACATAACGACCTTTGGACGGGCCTTGGTCTTGTGCTCCTCAATGGTAATGAGGTCGGCAAAAGCCTGAAGTGGATGCACTGTGGCTGTCTCCATGGCAAACACGGGGCGGCCGCTGTACTTGATAAACTGATTAAGCACGGTTTCTGCGTAATCATACTCACGGTCGGAAAGTCCTGCAAACGAACGAACGCCAATCAAGTCGCAATAGCAACCCATAACCGGAATGGCCTCAAGCAGGTGCTCACTCTTGTCGCCGTCCATGATAACTCCACGCTCTGTTTCAAGCTTCCACGCTCCTGCATTGACATCAAGCACGATGACATTCATGCCAAGATTCATCGCAGCCTTCTGCGTGCTGAGTCGCGTACGCAAACTATTATTGAAAAATATCATCATCAGCGTCTTGTTCTTTCCAAGATGCTGATATTTAAAACGGTCGTTCTTTATCTCTTGTGCCTCGGCAAGTGCCTGCTGCAGATTGCCGATGTCTTCTACGTTTATAAATGTATTCATATATTTTTGTTTTTAATTATACTAATTTATTGTACCCTGCCTATTATTCATACGGAAATTATTCTCTTATCTGTCCGCATCCGTCAATAAGCCATTTATAAGTTGTTATCTCTTCAAGTCCCATAGGGCCTCGCGGACCGAGTTTCTGTGTACTTATGCCTATCTCGGCTCCAAGCCCAAACTGTGCCCCGTCGGTGAAACTTGTAGGTGCATTCCAGTACACGCAAGCCGCGTCCACCCTGGTCTGAAATTCTTTTGCACGTTCTTCGTCAGCCGTTATGATGCATTCGCTGTGACCAGAGCCGTAAGTTGCTATGTGGCTCAGGGCTTCATCGAGCGACGACACAGTCTTCACAGCCATGACATAATCCATAAACTCCGTTCCGAAACTGTCTGCCGAGGCATGACGGAGCAATTCCGTTGGATAACCTTCAGTAAGTGCTGCATATGCCTTTTCATCGGCATAAATCACCACGTTACTTCCGGCCAATGGTTCACAAAGCGCACGAAGATCGTTCAGACGCGACTCATGCACGATGAGGCAGTCGAGGGCATTGCACACGCTTACACGACGTGTCTTGGCATTATTGATTATATTCCTGCCCATCTCCACGTCGCCAAACTCGTCGAAATATGTATTAACAACACCAGCCCCGGTCTCTATCACCGGAACCTTTGCCGTGTCACGCACAAAACTGATAAGACTCTTTCCGCCACGCGGTATGCACAGGTCTACATAGCCTACGGCTGAAAGCAGTGCTGCCGTGGCCTCATGAGTGGCAGGCATAAGACTCACCACATCAGGATTAATACCATTATCTTTAAGCACGTCATGGATAAGTGCCACAATAGCCCTGTTAGAACAGTCGGCATCCTTGCCACCTTTCAGCAAACAGGCGTTTCCACTCTTGAAGCAGAGCGAGAAAACATCGAAACTTACATTAGGGCGCGCCTCATATATCATGCCTATTACACCAAAAGGCACACTGACACGGCGCAGACGCAACCCATTGGGCAACGTGCGCTCCATAAGTATCCTGCCGAGAGGCGATGAGAGGTCTGCCACATGACGCATATCTGATGCTATATCGTCGAGCAGCTTCTCAGTAAGTTTTAGTCTGTCGTAAAGCGGACTTCCGCTGTCCATGCGCTCAAGGTCGGCAGCGTTAGCACTGAGTATTTCGTCCTTACGTTCCGATATAGCATCGGCAACACGGCGCAACACCTTATTCTTTACATCGTCACTTACTAAGGCAAGCTCTCTTGCGGCATGCCTTACACTGGTAAAGATTCCTGAAAAATCCATATTTTATCTGATATAACGATACAACACTAATTTTATTTTGTCACGAAGGAAAAACAAAATTTATTATTCCATATACATATAATCATAATGAACGAGCGGACGGATGTCGTGGCGCCCTATATTACGGCGTGCCTCACCGGCACCAAACGCCGCACGCCCAACGGCTATTCTAACTCCGTCTTCATCGACAATGTTTATTATGTCACCTTCTTCGAAATCACCGTTCACAGCCTCAACACCCACAAACAGCAGACTGACGGCACGCTCACCAAGCAGGGCGTCGGCAGCCTTACGGTTAATGACTACCGAGCCTTTGGCAAAGCTGTCACTGTGGGCTATCCATTTCTTCACCTTTGACACCGGCGTCGAAGCAGGCACAAACTCTGTGTGAGGCGTTGTCTCCGGACTGCGCATAAGGTCAACCAGTATATCGTTGCGCTTTCCGTTGGCTATTATCACACGTATGCCTTCATCGGCAACTTTCTGCGCTATGGCACACTTTGTCATCATACCTCCGCGACCAAATCCGCTTTTCTCCTGACGGATGTATTGCCCGATATCCTTGCCGCGCTCCACACGTGATATAATCTTTGCGCCATCGTCACCGGGCTTGCCGTTGTATATTCCGTCGACATTGCTTAATATTATCAGTTCAGAAGCATCCATCATCGAAGCAATAAGGCCCGAAAGTTCATCATTATCTGTAAACATAAGCTCTGTTACGCTCACGGTGTCGTTCTCGTTGACAATGGGAATAACGCCATTTTCGAGCATCACTGTCATGCAGGCACGCTGATTAAGATACTCACGGCGCGAAGAAAAATTCTCCTTCATCGTAAGCACTTGCCCTACCGGTATTCTGTATTCACGAAACAAGTCGTAATACAGATTAATAAGCTTTGCCTGTCCAAGTGCCGAATAAAGCTGACGCTGCTCAACGCTGTCGAGCTTGCGGTCAACCTTAATCTCACCGCGCCCGCTTGCCATTGCACCGCTTGAAACAAGAATAACCTCATAACCTTCAGAGCGGAGCCATGCCAACTGGTCGGTCAGAGCTGACATTCGTGTTATGTCGAGTTTGCCGTCGTCGCGTGTAAGTACATTGCTGCCAACTTTTATAACTAATCTGCGATCCATCAAAGATATTTTTTATAAAGGCAAAAACGCAAGAATCTACGTTTTATCTCACATAAAACCGAAATTAACGTCATTATTATTTGCGTCTGCCTAAGTTCATTTTACCTTATAAAAACTTTAAAATCAGATTATACATAATATAACCTGAAAGCACAACTCTGTCTTTTTCTATCATTATATTTTGCCATTATCAAATACGGCATTGATGCCTTTGTATTGCTGTAAAGCACTTATATATAGTAGCTAAAGACAAGTTTTAGTCCGTTTAACAGTCTCATTAAATATAAGACCTTTTTAATTATACTTTGCCAAAAGTAATAATTAAATTTGAAAAAGAGGAAACTTAAATAACGAAATATTCAACAATCCGTAAATTATGAATAAAACCTGCACGCTAAATTCTAAAGTGTGCAGGTTTTACATTAAACAATATGCTCTTTTAAAAGTATCTGTATTTATTTCGACATTCCGGCTTTCAGTCCGCGTATCACGGCACTTGTAAATCCGGCATGCTCCATTTCGTTTAATCCGCGTATAGTCAGTCCACCGGGCGTTGTAACCTTGTCTATCTCATCTTCAGGATGACTGCCGTTAGCCTGCAACAAGTCTACGGCTCCCTTCATGGTCTGCATCACTATCTTCTGTGCGTCGCGCGCCTTGAATCCTAGTTCAACGCCTCCCTCAGATGCAGCCCTTACATATCGCATGGCATAGGCAATACCGCAAGACGCAAGCGCCGTGGCAGCTCCCAGCTGTCTTTCCTCTATAACCATCTGTCCGCCCGTGGCTTCAAACAAGGCCGACATGGCTGTCTTATCTTCTTCTGCGGCATTTACAGGAACAATAAATGTCATAGAGCTTTTTACGGCTATGGCAATGTTCGGTATGACGATAAACATTCGCGGCAACAGTCCGTCTTCTCCGGCAAGCATTTCTTTAAGTTTACTGCTGTTTATACCTGCCATAACCGATGCAACGGTCTGACTATTATAGTCAATCACCGGCTTTATCTCATTTATCACCTGCTCTGCCAGCCATGGCTTAACCACGACAAACACGACATCTCCGGCAGCGGCAGCCACCTTGTTGTCTGTAGTAACATATACGCCAAGACTCTTAAAACGCTCGAGAGTTGTTTCGTGCGGAGCTGAAACAGTGATGTCTGAGGCTGCTAACATTCCGCTCTTTACAAAGCCTTCAACCATGGCTCCGCCCATGGCACCTGCACCAATAACTGAAATTTTCATAACCAACAATATTATTTTTAAGTCTGTCTGCTCCGTGGTGCTCGCTGCCGTAATACAACTGCACACCAGGGCTAAGACCTATTTATATTTTATAAAGAAACGCACATTGCACCGGCATCAACAGTTTAATTATTGTATTTAAAGCATAAGCCATTCACTTACAACGATGCAACGGACATACAAAGATACACAATTATTATGTTTTTCTGTCCAAGTGCCGGCTTTAATCAAATATAAGAATACGAAAAAAGGTCAACATGCTGTTTTAGCCTGTTGACCTTTTTGGTCGGGATTACTGGACTCGAACCAGCGACCCCTACGTCCCGAACGTAGTGCGCTACCAACTGCGCTAAATCCCGATGCCCTAAAAGCGAGTGCAAAGGTAAAGCATTTTTTTGAAACTCGTGCATTTTTTTCAAAAAAAATGCTCAAAAATTTGTATGATTAACAAAAAAGGCATATCTTTGCACCCGCAATCAAGCAATAACGATGGTGCCATAGCTCAGTTGGTAGAGCAAAGGACTGAAAATCCTTGTGTCCCCGGTTCGATTCCTGGTGGTACCACACTCAACAAACAAAATCCTGATTTCGTTTTGAAATCAGGATTTTTTGTTTTTATCCCACACAAGCAAAGAATTGATAACACAATACCCCACTCAATTAAAAGTTAAAGGATATCCTTGCCATTACCGACCTTGGCCTCAACTGCATAACCTGATAACGGCATACGGTTGTATTTATGGTTTGTCTGCTGTATGTGTTGTTGCCAAAGATATTATTAAGCGAAAGGCCTATTTCATAAGTCTTGCGCCTGTATGACACGGAGATGTCTGAGAAATAATTGAACGACACGCTCTTGTCATTGCTGTGATAAATCTCGTTGTTCCATTCTATTTGCCAATAACCTGGCATCAGAAAAGCCTTTATACCATGGTTGAACGAATTTAAAGTCGGCATTAAGTGTTCACCGTTACTTTTGTTTTTCAAGCCTGACATTGTATAACTTGAATACGCTTCGAACGAGAGCCATTCTGCCGGCTGCAAGGAAATGTCTGCCGAAACAACAAGGTTGTCCATCTTAAACGGAGTAACTACATCAGACACCAACAAATCGTAATCGCTGCCTGCATAATATGCCGTAACTCCAATATTCAGCCTTGACCAGCGGAACGACTGCGCCAAACGTGCAAAGACACTCAGAATATGCGAGTCTGACGTCTTGTCCGTCGCATAACTCTTATAGACATCGCCAACCATCTCGCTTGAATAAAGAATATTGTCGAACATGTTGTTCCACGCAACTGAAAGTGTGGCAAACTGTCCTTTTATTGTATTTTTATAACTTACCTGTCCGTTCAACACGTGCGACATGGTCTTGCTTAATCTTCCGGCGCCCTGTCTCATGGTTATATAGTCTGTGAAAATTGGCAAACTGCCTGAAAACGAAACGTCGAGAGGATTATATGAATAAGAATACGATGCCGAGAAATCCCAACGCGCCGTAGGCCTGAAACTTGCCTTCAGACTTGGCTCTAACAGAAAATCGTTGCGTGTGTCGCTGTTTAATCTGCGCAAGAGCCACACCAAAGGCACACTTGCCGTTAACTTTAATGAGCCAAGAGAATAATTCGCCTGCGGAGTAAGACGCGTATCCGATTCGTCATACTTGTCCTTGCCGTCTACCATTGTATTATTTATTGATAGCTGCTGCGACTTTCCGTTTGTCGAGAGGGTATATCTGAAGTTAAACCGGCCTGCCCTATGACTGAAATATGTCTCAGCGCCCCAATAAAACGACTGCATACCGAGTCTCTCCATCGTGCTGTCTGACAACAAAAGGCTGCCGGGCAGATTGTTATAAGAGAAATATGCGCTCAGCGAAAACAGACGCTTGTTCTTCAGCCGTTTGCTCATCGTGAACGAGTCTTGAACATACCGTTTGCGCGGTTTCACGTTTTCATACATTTCCATGCCGTTAAGCATCGTCGTGGCGGTGCTTCTGTTAAAGTCGGCATATCCTTTCAGCGTGTTCACAAGATAAATGTCATCACGGTTTTTCTCATACTTCAGTTCGGCCGAAATCTCACTTGTATGCTGGGCGGCGTCCACATCCTCTACAATGGCATTTCCGCCTGCCAGGTCTGTATACACGGTCTGCGTGGTCTGACTCTGCGTGGTCTTGTCCAGCAGTCCGCTTACCTGCAGGCGCAGGTCGTCGCCCTTGCTGGTTTTGAACAGCCAGTTGGTAGCCAGCAGGTTAGAATTGTTGAATGTTGTGCGCGTCTGATCAAGCGAAGGCGCAGGCATGGTTATTCCGCCAAGTATGCTGTTCTCAACAGGAGCGTCGTTCTCAATGGCCTGTCTGTCACGCACTTCCTTCATCACGTCCTTTCCCGTATTGTTATATTTATACATCGAGATGCTCTGCATCTTGCGCGAAAACATCATAGCCATGATACGGCTGTCGCCCAATGCGCCGGCTCCTCCCTGTGCCTTGGTTCCGGCTCCTATGTCGGCCAGTCCCTGCCATACGTTGCGCGCATCGTCGGTCAGCACGATGTTAAGCGCAGCCTGATCCGAGAAGGTTACGTCGCGCAGCAGCTTCACCGGCTGGTGCCGTTCATACACCTGAACGCTCTTCACCTTGTCTGCCGAAATGTTTTCTGAGGCCTGCGAATATTTCGAGCCAAGCAAATCAAGTCCCTCGATATAGAACTTGTTAATACGTTTTCCCTGATACGTTATTGTTCCGTCATCACCTACCTGCAGTCCGGGCATTTTCTTTATAACGTCGGCTATAGAGCGGTCTTGCTTTTGCTTAAAGCTTTTCACAAGAAAGCTAAGCGTGTCGCCACGCTGTGTCACCCTCGGCGCTCTAACCTTAACTTCTTTTATCATCACCGACTTCTCGTGCAGCACAACATTCTGTCCCTGACGAAAGTCTTTTATTCTGATTGTGTCGCGCGCATATCCTACATAAGAAAACATCATGCTTACGGCACGCTTTCCGCCATTGTCTTTCTCGCTGATAGAAAAGCTTCCGTCACCGGCTGTACGGGTGAAGCTAAGTGTTGTACGTCCGCCGTCGGCCAGCAAAACCACACTCGCCGAACGTAGCGGTTTACCATTTTCATTCACCACCTTACCCTTATATGTCTGGGCCGTCGCGGTAAGCGTAGCTATGAATGACAATATCGCAGCTAAAAATGTTTTCACCATTATTTATTATTTATAAAATTCCATCAGACACGGTGTGAACGACTTTTCGTGTTCTCCCATCGGGACAGACACCCCGATGGACTTACGCAAAATCCAATTACTGCCATTCTCACAATAAGCACAGAAATCATCCTGAAGCTGCTTGGGTGTGCAACGCTCATATTTCTTAGCATTGATGAACGACATTGGATAATCGCACTTCTCTATTCCTGCAAAGCTGAAACTGTAGATGCCTTCGCTTTCTGAAGCCGCAAGGATAAGACCGGGCAGTCCGCAGAGTTTCCAAGGGCCATCGCTGTAAGGCAAATCCAGCGTGTACCATGCCGTCCATTTGCGCCCGCGCAATTCGCATACGGCTTTTTTACAGGCATATCCGCCTATCACTGAGTCGCCTTCGGCCAAATCCCATTTCATTGCAGGCATATCCTCTTCATACAAATAAGGAAAATTAAATAAGATATAAGTGTATGTCAGTTTTCCTACCGTAGGATAATTCTTGAAAACCTGATAATCGTCACCACCCTTCGGACCATTTTCGCCATACAGTTGCGATGTCACTTGCATATCGCTAAATCCGGCATTTCTCAAAGAATCTGCAATATGCTTAAACTCATAATCATAAATGCTGTAATACTTTGAACATTCATTTCCAACCTCAAGCGCCTGTAAGTCTTGCTCAATCTTACTTTCCTGCTTAGTTTTAAATGTGGCGTTATACGTTACCTTAAATATAACGCTGTCCGTCGGCTCTTTTCCCTTTGTCTGCAACGTACCGACGAACAATAATAACAACATTATCTTCAAATATTTCATAAGTCAAAAAAATTAATCTTAACAACATCGTATCATGACATAAACATCTACGTCATGAAAAAATCTATTCTATTATGCTTTTGTCAAAAGACCGTGCAATTTTCTAACGTTACAACATTGCAATCTCTGTATTCTGACATCCGGCCTTTACATCTACCTTACACGAAAATTCTTATAAATATAAAGTCTGCCGCTCTTAGGCAAACCATCTTTACACAGCTGATTTATTTTTACAGCCGGCATATTTAACTATAAAATTAAGTTAAATCGGATTAAGAGCTTCGAGCATCAATTCTTCTCATACCCCAAAAAGTTACATTAAGCAATGCAAATATAAGTTTTTTTTCCTATTTGCCAAATAATAATGGTAATATTCATTAAATTAACACTACATCTGCTTATTATTTAACACTCCCCGTGTTATCTCAGGGCATTAAATATGCTCAATTTTCGCAATAGCGCCGCCTTTCTAAAGGTAAATATTTTTTACTACGCGAAATTTACATCTGAATATTTAGCCAAACATTTCTACATTGCAATCCTATCCTAACCCATACATAAATTTAAAACATTCAAATGATTACAGTTTGCCATACAAACAATAATACTTTATTTTGAGAATTGCCATCTCATTTTTTCCTTGCATAAAAGCATATTTGCAGTGAAAAACCAACAAGATATATCATCTTAGCATCGGCACAACCACACCATCATACGGCAGAAATTACATGCCTTGTCGCCTTTTGCGGACAATAAGCCGCAAAATATGCGGTTAATTGTCCGCAAAACTGTATATTTGCAAAAACAATTCTGCCTATGTATATATATGAACATAAAGAATGGCCCCACTTTTCGTGGAACAAAGAACTTGTTGGCGATGAACTAAACAAAGTACACAAGGCCGTGGGCTATCTGATGGGACGTCTCAGCGTAATAGGCTTTAACGACAAGATGTCTGCCGTGGTGGAATCAATCTCCCATGACATCATTGCATCATCAGAAATTGAAGGAGTGGAATTGAACAGCGAGCAGGTGCGCTCATCGGTAGCCCGCAAACTTGGAGTACAAATACAGAATCCTACAGAATCTTCCCGCTATATAGACGGAGTGGTGGAAATGGCGCTTGATGCGACAGTTAATTTCAACGCCCCTCTCACCAACGAAAGACTCTTCGGCTGGCATAACTGCCTGTTCCCGACAGGCTGGAGCGGCCCTACGAAAATAGACGTGGCAAAATATCGAAGCGGAGAAATGAAAGTCATATCAGGAATGTTCGGCCGTGAAAAGGTGCATTATGTAGCACCTGCTCCTGAAAAAATAAGCGAGGAAATGAATTCGTTTCTTGAATGGTTCAACTCTGATGCCCATAACGGCTATGTAAAATCGGCAATAGCCCATTTATGGTTTGTCTGCATCCATCCCTTCGATGACGGAAACGGACGAATCGGGCGAGCCATCGCTGATATGGCACTTTCACAGGCAGAAAACTCACAAATGCGTTTTTTCAGTATATCGCATCAAATCAACAAAGACAAAAAACAATATTATGACATATTGGAGGAAACGCAAAAAGGAGACTGTGATATAACAGAATGGATTGTCTGGTATCTTGACTGCCTGCTACGTTCTGTCGAGCAATCTGATGAAACGTTGTCGAAAGTTCTAAATAAGGCAATATTCTGGCAAAACCATGCCGAAACTATTCTGTCTGAAAGACAACGTGAAGTTCTTAATATGTATTTAGACGGTTACCCCGGCAAACTGACAGCCAAGAACTGGGCAAAGCGTGTAAAGGTATCGCCTGATACGGCAGCACGCGATATTAAAGATTTGGTAGAGAAAGGCATTCTGATTCCACAGCAGGGCCGTGTTCGCGACGTATTTTATGGAATACGGTGCAGCGACTCTATACTTGTCATCCCTATGCCTGAAGATTTATGATTATTATTTATCCTGCATTTTAACAAAATACACAAAACATGGCAAAAATTCTAAGTGTTGACAATCTGCTAAAAATGCCTTTGGTTATTCCTAATTATCAAAGGCCATATAAGTGGACAACGCAAAACATAGACGCATTACTGAATGATATTTCAGATGCAATAACTGATTACCAAAAATACAATTTTAAATTTAAATACCGAGTTGGAACTATAATCTTACACGATAAATCAAACGGGCTAAGCTACGACATAGTTGACGGACAGCAAAGAATAATATCTTTGTCCTTAATAAGAAAATGTATTGATAGCAATTTTTCATGCGACATATTCAATATTTCATTTGCCAATAAATCTTCTCAAATAAATATTCACAACAATTTTGAATATATAAAAGAATGGTTCTCTTTAAAAGAAAAGAAGGTTAAAGACAACTTTATCAATGCATTTAAAAATATACTGGAAGTTGTTGTCATCAATGTAACCAAAGTTTCTGAGGCATTTCAATTATTCGACTCGCAAAACACCAGAGGCAAAGCTCTCGATCCGCATGACTTGCTTAAAGCGTTCCATTTAAGAGAAATGAAAAAGTATCCATACGAAATGGAAGCAGCCGTAACAAAATGGGAAGCTAAAGATACCAAGAAAATAGGAGAACTGTTTGCCAACTATCTGTTTCCTATATGGAATTGGTCAAGAGGCAGAAAGACAACAACGTTCACGACAAAAGAAATTGACATATATAAGGGTGTTCCGGAATTTTCGGATTACACTTATGCAAAACGTGTAAATAAGGCAACACCATATTTTCAGATTACTGAACCTTTTGTAGCCGGCAATGATTTCTTTGAAATGGTGGACCACTATTTACAATTATTGAGCAATATACAGACGGAAATAAGTGTCAATAAGGATTTCAAGGAAATATATAAAATCATCACCCTAACAAAAAATCCAGATGCAGATGACAAAGAAAAGGAGTTCAACCAAGTAAAAAAAGACAGTATCGGGTTTAGGCATACACGCAATTTATTCTTTTGCGCCTTGTTGTGTTATTATGACAGGTTTCATAATTTTGATACAATGGCTGTAAAAAAGTTATGCCGTTGGGCATTTGCGTTAAGGCTTGATATGGTATCATTGGGATTTGACAGCATCAACAAATACGCCATAGGAGATATGAACAATGCACGCTATACAAACAGCATACCTATGTTTTCACAAATCTGCTATGCAAGGAAACATACTGAAATATCAGGATTGCAAATAAAAATAAATGATGTTCCTAATGATAAGAAATGGGAACCATTATATGAAATTCTAAAGACTTTATAATATGAAAGATCAGGTTAAGGAATTAAAAGTTCTTGATTTAAAGAACAATACAAATATATTCGACGGCGAATTACAATTCATCATTCCACTTTATCAAAGAGCCTATGCATGGGAAGACAAACAACTTGTACAGTTACTTGAAGACGTCAATGATATTGAAGAAGGAGAAAAATACTATATTGGTTCACTTATTGTCTCCAATACCGGCGAAAAGCTCGAAGTAATCGACGGCCAACAAAGACTGACATCATTATATCTTTTATTAAATTGTCTTGGCATTAATACAAAACACTCTTTATCATTTGCATGCCGTAAGAAATCAAATTACACATTAGAACATATTCATGAAGTGATTAATGAAACTGATGGTGATTTAGAAAGTGAACTGTTGCAAGACAATATAAAAACCGGCATAAAAATTCTAAAAGAGAATATAGGAAGAGAGGATTTTGATAAAAATAAATTTATAGAAAAACTGTCACGTGTTATTCTTTATCAAATAGAAGTGCCTGAAAACACTGACATGAACCGCTATTTCGAGATAATGAATACACGAGGCGAACAGCTCGAACAGCATGATATTCTAAAGGCAAAACTTATGGACTATTTGGGAGATAACGCAGAAATGGAAAAAGAAATGTTCTCCATAATTTGGGATGCATGCAGCGATATGGACGGATATGTACAAATGCACTTTATAAGCAAGAATAATGTTGTACGTAAAGAATTGTTTGGAGACAGTTGGAACGATATTCCTATTGACACGCTCCGTAATTACAGCATGAGGATTATTCCGCAATTAGGGAAGAAACAGAACAGTCAAGCACATAAGATATCAGAAATTATTGACCAAAACTTCAAAACAGAGGAAGAAGAAGGATATAATGAAAATGATGAAAGAGTGCGTTTTGAAAGCATAATCAACTTTCCTTATTTTCTGCTACATGCATTAAAGGTCTTTATTTGGAAAAAAGGAATAACACACCAAAATACAAATAAAAAGATTATAGATGATTTATTAGACGACAAAAAGCTCATAACCAGTTTTAATAATGTAATTGAAAATGGAATACAGAAAGGCCAACCGATAAAGAACGACAGAAAAAAATTTGTCCGTGACTTTACTATATGTCTTTTACAAACAAGAGTATTGTTTGACGAGTATATCATTAAACGTGAATACGCAAATAATAGTAATGACGGTGAATGGAGTCTGAAAACTCTTTATGTATCAGGGCAAGGCTCACAAAAGAAACCATATTTTAAAAATTCTACATTCACAAGAGTTGGCGAATGGGATAAAACGAACAAAAACAGATGCAAAACAAATATCATGCTGGAGTCGGCTTTGCGTGTGTCATATACCTCACCTAAAGTTATGCACTGGATTACATCATTACTCTCTTGGTTGACAGAAGAATGTCTCGAAAAGAACGGAGAGATTAACGGATACATTGCAGAATATAGCGAAATAATTGAACAGGAAGCTATGGATGAAGTTAAAAACTTCTTCAAAATAGACAATTGTCTGAATTTAGGAGTAAACACTCCTCATATAATATTGAACTATTTGGATTACTTAATTTGGGAAAGAGATAAAAATTCAGACAGAAAATATGAGGACTTTACATTTGAATTCAGAAACTCTGTTGAACACTGGTATCCGCAGAATCCTTCAAAAGGAACATTTGACGAATGGGACCAAGTGGACAGATTTGGCAATCTGTGCCTTTTACAAAGAAATATCAACTCACAATTTTCTAATATTGCCCCTGACTCAAAAAAGGGTACTTACAAAAATCAAATAGAAAAAGGAAGTCTCAAATTAAGAGTAATGGCCGAAAGGACATCGACACCACAAAACTGGAGAAACTTTGAATGTGCAGAATTAGAGGAAGAAATGGTTGAATTGCTAAAAAGTAAAATAACGGAACAAGAATAACATCATTAATAAAATATAGCCAAAAGACTTTCACTATATAAAAATTCGAGATAGTACACACAATCCTTAAATTAACTATCTCGAATTTTTTATATCTGTTCACGATGATTATTACGAACCAACTTCCCAGTAAACAATCATGACAAAATATTTTTTCAATCTAGAGAATTAGACTCTAATAAAAGTTAAATTAATAGCCTTTATACGGTAGGTATATTAACTTCTATTCACTTTTACCTCATAAAGCCAAGCTAAAATAATCGTTTTTTACTGCTAAAACGGGTGCTTTTGATGCGAAAAATGATGGGTAACGCATCGTAAATGGGGCACTTTTGAGTGGTAAACGGCCGAGTAATGTTTTTTAACTATTGATATTTTGGATGAATTTTCATGTAAATATCTGTAGGACAACGACTTAACAGAAACTGGCAAAAATTGAGAATTTTTGGAGGAAAAGACGGATTCATAACGAGCAACGTGATTCTGAGAGCGTTAAGCGGAAAGAGAAAATCTGATTATTTTACAAAACACAATTCGCTTTTGAATAAAAATATCAACCAAAACAAGTATGACGAGAAAACAAAAAAATTACTAATTCCACTTCACTTTCATAAGATATACCTAAACGGCAAGAGACATACCTAAATAACAAATCAACATATATGACACTCTGATTATATCAAAATATCTATAAAATCACATTGAACGTACGTAATAATTATAAATTTCCATGGCCCTGCTTTCAATTTATTACAAGCCAATACAGTCACTTCATACGGCATATTATTTGTTCTATATATTACATTTTATCTGCCAAACTTCTGTAAAGCTTCGATTTTAGGTTAATTTAAATTAAAAGCAAAGCATCATACACAAAAATGTAAAATTATTTTAATACATTTACCTTATCAAAAAGCTATTTGGCATACTTTCGTAAGGTTAAAGGGGGGCTGCCTTACATTGTGTTCCGGTTTAATATATTCAGAACCCCAACATATTTTAATATGAGGAAAATATCTACATTTTTACTATTACTCATGCTGTCGGTTGTTTCTTCGTATGCAGACACAATCTTCTCGACAACATTCAGCACAGCCGACGAGTTTAACGCGTGGACCGTGGTGGATGCCAACAGCGACGGTGCAACATGGATATTCAACGAAGAAGGCACACCGTCGAAGGTGGCTTACAAGTACGACTATTTCAACAACGGCGACGACTGGCTGATTTCGCCTGCCATAACGCCAAGCGAGACAGGCACGCTGATAGTGAAATATACATTCAGCGGAAGCATGTATGGAGAGAGCATGGAGGTGTACTCGGGCAAGGGCGGCACCGTAAACGACATGACAAACAAGGAAGCTGCCTACGACAATATAAAGAAAGACGAGCAGTCGGGCTCTTTTCTCGTTGACGCAAAGGCCGGCGAGCCATTCCACATAGCATTCCGCGCCACATCAACTGCCTATAAGGATTATCTTTATCTCTGCTCGGTTTCGGTTGAGACTATAGCCAACCCGGTTGACATAAAGGTAACAAACATACTCAGTCCGGCTACAGGCAACAACCTCGGACAGGAGCCTGTCAAGGTGGCGATAAAGAACGATGGCCGCGTTGACATAAACAAATTCGACGTAGCGTTTGCAGTTGACGGCAAGGAGATTGCCAGCGAAACCGTCAGCGAGCCGCTCGCAGCAGGCGCAACACTTGAATATACGTTCAATGCCAAGGCCGACCTGTCTACTCCGCTGACCACATACAGCATAAAGGCATGGGCTACTCACCCCGACGACTTCAACCATGCCAACGACACTTGCTACACATCGGTAAGGCACAAGGCTGCGCTTAACGCTCCTTACACTATGGGCTTTGAGGCTTCGGAGAACACTCAGGACTTTACCTTCTACAACCTCAACAACGACGATGGCACATGGGACGTTAGCATTGAGTCGGGATTCTTCAATATGGCACGCACCGGCAACGGCTGTCTGGCTTACGGCTATGACTCAAACAACAGCGGTGACGACTGGGCTATGCTCGACCCTATAAACGTTGAACCGGGCTATTATGTGCTGAAGTTCTGGTATTCTAACCTCGACTCCTATCCCGAGAAGATGGCCGTATACTGGGGTAACGAGGCAAAGCCTGAGGCCATGACCAACAAAATCGTGGAATTCAACCCGATTATGAACAACAAATATGCCGAGTCTGTCAACGTTGTTCATTTCGACAAGGCGCAGACCATCTATTTTGGTTTCTATGCGTTCAGCGACAAGAACCAGAACCTTATTCTCGTTGACGATGTTTCGTTCGAGAAGGTTGAAGGCAACATCAACGACCTTGCCGTTTCTGACCTGCAGAGTCCTTACGACTTCATGCGCGAGAGCAACCTCAAAGACGTGATATTCAATCTGGCCAACAGCGGCGTAACCGACCTCGACGCCGACATAAAGGTGAGCATAGACGACGTGGCGGTGAAAGACAGCACCATAGCAATGAAGGCTCAGAGCGCCACAACGGTTACGTTCAGCAACCTGCTGGCAGACCTCAGCGACGGCAGCCACAAGCTGAAGGTGGAAGTAGTGAACGACAACGACGAGAACACCGGCAACAACGTGCTGACAAAAGACTTCACCGTGGTAAGCAAGCCTGCAAAATTCTGGAACTTTGAGGACGGCAAGCTGCCGTCTGACTTCACATTCCGCGCCGAGGACAACGGCACTGTAGACCCGTCAGCCGGCGACGAGTTTAATGCAGACGGATGGGGTCTGTTCAACATTGTCAACCATAATGTGCTCGGCGAATATCTGCTTGCCGGAACTTCATGGCTCGACGGCACCGACCAGGCCGACCGCTGGCTCATACTGCCAAAGGTAAGCATCAAAGGCACTGACAGCTATTTTGTATGGGACGCTTATTCATATAACCCGCAGTTCCCCGAGGACTATCAGATAATGGTGTCGGCAACCGACGACAACAGCGCAAGCTACACAGAGGTGCTCAACATTGAAGGCGAGACACCGGCAATGAAAACACGCGGAATAAGTCTGGCCGACTATGCCGGCAAGGACATTTATATAGCAATACGCCTCAGAACTAAAGGCGGCGACTGCCTGCTGCTCGACAACATCGGCATATACACAGGCTCTACACAAACAGGCGTAACAGCCGTAACGGGCACCGACGAGGGCATAATTATAACAGACAGCGAACTGCGCGCGGCTGAAGGCACAAAGAGCATCGTGATAAGTGATGCCGCAGGACGCACGGCAAAAGCAGTAAACGGCAACGTTGTAAGTATTTCGTCACTTCAGAAGGGAATATACATCGCCACTGTCAAAGCTGCAGACGGTACTACAAGAAGCTATAAGTTCATGAAAAAATAATTACGGCAAAACAATCATTGCCGAAAGACAAATAAGCATATAATGACATTACGGCCGGAGGTAAAATGCAACTTCCGGCCGTTTTATTTTGCATTGCACCAAAATCATTTTATCTTATTTATCCTTACCCATGCCATTCAAGACTGACTTCTGTCACATTATAAGCAGAAAGCACTTTAGAACGTATACAGTTTAATACGACAAGCAGATTTGTGTATTCAGCGGCTTTACTGTTTTTATATCGTTGCTTTGCCGTCCGCTTATTATTGACATAGACAAATATGCCTGCAGAAAGAATAAAACAACAATCCAAACCGAATTATAATAACAATTTGGAATAAAAGAAACTGCGGCATGCCGAATAGGATAACGATCGACACACCGCAGGAAGATTATGGAAAATAAAAGAATATCAAATATCCATGCAAACGTTACTTAATCTCGCTCCATGCCGGAGGAGTCTTTTTAAGCAGATTTCTCACAAAGAAATCATAACGTTTGTGCTCGCCGTAGTCCTCGCCCATTGTGTGGTGAGCACCGGGAATAACAACCAGTTCAAAGTCTTTTCCTGCCTTTTCGAGCGCATTGACAACCTGCATGGTTGACGCCGGGTCTACATTGTCGTCGAGTTCACCTACGACAAGCATCAGCGGACGGCTCAGCAGATGAGCATTATCAACATTTGAACACTCCTTATACTGCTCACCGACGGGATAGCCCATCCACAACTCGTTCCACCATATCTTGTCCATACGGTTGTCATGACATCCGCAGGCAGAATAGGCAGCCTTGTAAAACTCGGGATGAAACAGCACGGCGCCCATAGCCTCCTGTCCGCCGGCAGAACAGCCGAATATGCCTACATTGTCGGCATCCATATAAGGATATTTCTGAGCCGCAGCCTTTATCCACGCAATGTGGTCGGGCAGTCCGGCGTCCTTCAGGTTCTTGTAGCACATATTCTCAAACTCGCGCGAACGGAACGATGTGCCCATGCCGTCGACCATAACAACGATGAAGCCCAGCTCGGCAATAGAAGTCATATACCAGTTGTAGGGAATAAATGTCTTAGGCACATACTGGTTGCCCGGTCCCTGATAGATGTATTCGAGAACGGGATACTTCTTCGACGGGTCGAAGTTAGTAGGACGTATTATTATACCCCACATATCGGTCTTGCCGTCGCGTCCCTTAGCCGTAAACACCTCGGGAGCCTTCCAACCCTCAGCCAGCAGTCGGCTTATGTCGGCCGTTTCGAGGGGCATTATCTCCTTGCCGGTGGCAGCGTCGCGCAGCACAGCCACGGGAGCCTTGTCCACCATCGAATAGGCGTCAACAAGATAGCGGGCATCGTCAGACAGCCATGCCTCGTGCATGCCCTCAACAGGCGTAAGACAAGTCATGTTTTTGCCGTCGAATCCTATGCGGTAATAACGTATCAGATAAGGGTCTTCGCCCGGCACGACACCATTGGCAGAGAAATATATCTGACGGTTCTGCTCGTCCACCTTTATCACGCTGCGCACATACCATTTGCCTTTGGTTATCTGCCATGCAGCCTTGCCCTTGGCGCGGTCGTACATATAGAGATGATTATAGTTGTCGCGCTCGCTTGTCCATATTATGTGGCGGCCGTCGCTCAGGTCGTAGCGGTAGCGCATGGGATAGTTTACATACGTCTTGCTTGTTTCCTCAATCAATGTTCTTACGGCTCCCGTCTCTGCCGAAAGTTCGAGCACACGGTAAACCTGATGGCCGCGCTGATTATACTCAAACGTAACGCTGCGGCTGTCGGCCGACCAGTCGGGGCCCCACAAGTCATACTGACTGCCGAACAGCTCTGTAGACGGCACAATGGCACGTCCCGTCTCAACATCGAATATACAGGGAACCTTAAAGCGCAGTTCGTCGCCAGGCTTTGCATATTCCTGCTTGTGCAGCTTAGGCTGAAGCTGGTCTGACGGCGACGACTCCACATAATAGACATAACGCTTTTCGGCAGGACGAATCTTGCATACAGCCACCTTCTTGCCGTCGGGCGACCATCTGATATATGCCGAATAATAGTTACCCAAGGTGCCGTCGACGCTCAGCTGGCGCTCTTTGCCTGTGGCAGTCTCGCGCACCCATATATTGTTCTCCCTTACGAAAGCCGTATAGCGGCCGTCGGGCGAAGCCACGGGTTCGGCATCTTTCTCGTCGTCAACCTCCATCCAGTGGCGCTGCTTAACCTTCGGCAGTTCGCCGCAGTCGTCGAGCTTGCCGTCTCCGGCAATGTTATAACGCCAGTTGTGATTGTTGAAAACAAAGTTAAGGCAGCCCTCGGCCTTGTCAACCGACAGGCGGTCGAGATAGAGAGCGCCCGGCTTTACATCCTTTCCTGTTGCCTTGGCCAATGCTTCGGCAAGAGCCTTGTGGTTGAACAGGTCGGTGCGCTGCTGAGTTCCGGCATCCACAACCACATAAACACGGCCCTCGGGCGTGTTGCGCACATACCAGAAGCTGTCTGTTTGGGCTATCCATGACGGACGCACGCCCGAATAATAAACCTTAGAAGCGCTGTATTTATCCCGCAGCGCGTAGGCGCGGCGATAGTCTTCGGCCGTGCCTTGGGCAAACGTCTGTCCGCAGACACAGGCAAAAGCCATAACAGCCGCAAATCTTAAACTTATAAATTTCATGTTATATAAATATCTTCAAATCAAACCGAATGTCATTTATCAAAAAACTCGTTAGTGCCTACTCCAAGTGCAGGACCTATATGCATTGCTCCTGCCTCATACGGAAGCCACACTGTCATCTTGCCGTCGCCGCGGTTAGCCCATGAGTAATATGGAATGAGGCGCAGAGTTGCGTCAGATGTCTGCATGCGTCCGTCTGAATCATAAGTAACTTTCTGTACGCCGGTCTCTATTATGCTGCCTCCCCCCGGAGCCTTGTCTGCCGTAACGGTCAGTTCCGCCTTGCGCGGCAGCAATACAGAAAAGAGGTCTGTACCGGGATTGTCTTTCCATTCGGCGCAGTAAACCAGCGGACCGCGTTCAACGGCCAGCATGCCTCTGTCGGCCTCAACCTTCTCGTTGGCAACAACAAGGCGCGGAGTCATGTCGAGCTGAAGTTCTACGACATCACCTTTTTTCCAATTGCGGCTGATGGTGAAATAGCCTTTGTCAATGCTGCCCTCAACACTCTTGCCGTTCACCTTGACGGTGTATCCGCCTGTCTTGCCGTCAACAAATCTGTAAAGATCGCTCGGCACAACCTGTCCGCGTGCCCATCCCGGTATGCGCAGTTTCATGTCAAAGCGGCCGCTGCCCTTAGTCAGGGTTATGCCTATGGTGCCGTCGAACGGATAAGAAGTGCGCTGACTCAACGATATTTTGCGTTTGCCGACCTTCAAGTCTGAGTTGCCCTCAATGAACATGTTGACATACAGGCTGTCGCCGCGTGTGGCATAGATGTAACCAGGCACTGACGGCAGAAAGCGGCTGAGATTAGACGGGCAGCAGGCACAGCCAAACCATGCCTGACGCTCATAGCCACCTGCCGACTCAAGCGGATTGGGATAGAAAAAGCGGCCGCCGTCGAGAGAAATGCCCGAAAGGACACCATTATAGAGCGTGCGCTCAAGCACATCATAATACTTGGCATCGCCATGAAGCAGGAACAGACGATGATTGACATACACATTGCCTATGGCCGCACAGGTTTCACAATAGGCTGTGGCGTTTGGCAGATAATAGTTGGGACCAAAGGCCTCACCGTTTGATGTGGCACCTATTCCGCCAGTAAGATAAAGTTTCTTGCCGACAATATTGTCCCATATACGGTCTACAGCATGCACATAAGCAGTGTCGCCGGTTATGGCTGCCACATCGGCCATGCCCGAATACATATATGTGGCGCGTACAGCATGGCCTACGGCTTCGTCCTGCTCTACAACAGGTTTGTGAGACTGGTTGTAAGTATTGCGGCACGATGTGTATCCGCGTTTGTCGAGAAAGAATTTTGCTTCATCAAGATATTTTTTGTTGCCCGTGGTGAGATACAGTTTCACCAAAGCCATCTCGGCAATCTGATGACCAGGAACACGCACGAGCTGTCCCTCGCCGGGACCTATGGCACGGCACACACAATCGGCATAGCGTATGGCAATGTCAAGGAAATTACGTTTGCCAGTGGCATTATAGTGAGCAACGGCTCCCTCTATCATGTGACCGAGATTATAGAACTCATGGCTCAGTTCCTCAACCTTCTCCCAGCGTTTCATTCCCGAAGCGCCGTTGGGATGCTTTGGATTCATTGTTCTTGCCGTATAGAGATAGCCGTCGGGCTCCTGAGCCTTGGCTACAATGTTTAACACGCTGTCGATGTAAGCCTCAAGACGCTTGTCGGGATAAGTCTGAAGCAGATAGCTCGCGCCTTCAATGGTCTTATAGACATCCGTATCGTCGAAGGGGAAACCAACCACCTTGAACGTGTCGCACGGATTGGCGGCCTTAACAAAATTGGCATAGCGGCCCGACTCTTCACATTTGCTGAATGCCAGCGGTACGGTTACTTTGCGGCATGCGTCGAGACGCTGTTTCCAAAAACCGCCGTTCACATGGGTTGCTGTAAATGGAACAGGCGTTATGGGATAGCCCGCATTCTGGGCCGAAGCCGTAACGGATGCGAGCATTAGTGTTGAAAATAGTTTGATAATCTTCATTTGTTGTTATATTGATGTTTTTTTAAAAAGCTTTTATCTTTGATTTCTTATTTATTGTATTAGCTCTGGTGAAATGTCTTTACGGGAAATAAAGCGTTAATGCTATTTGCCTTTACCGCTCATGCGTATCACGCTTAACGAGTAAGGCGGCATGGCATAACTGAACTTACTGCCGAACGTAACGCTGCTGTCAACAGGCTTGGCATCAGTGTCCGAAGGACTGCCCGACAGCACTGTAAGCGATGCACGGCCGCCGTCGGTGAGCGACGAGAGGTCGGCTGTTGTATTAACTTCAACGGGCAGCATGTTGACAAGTTTCAGAATAACATCGCCTGTATTGCTGTCAACAACGACAGAAGATGCCACACGGAGGTCAACATCGGCGCGACTGTTGTCTAACGCGTAGTCGGCAGGAACATAGCTGTCGCCCGAATTGTTGCCGAACATCTTCTGAACGTAATATCCCACCGTAGGACTTACACTGCCGTTGTCGAAATAAATCATGTCGGGATTCCACTGCGTATGCCCTTTCTTTGCCAGCAGCGGAGCATAAGAAGCCATCTCAACAACATCGCCGTTGCGCTCTACAGACGTAAGATAAAGAGCCTCTGACAAGGCGGTCTCGATGTTGTTGGGACGGCCCGGCAGATGAGCGGCATATTCGCCGAGATAGACTTTCGACTTGGAGCGGTCGTAACGGTCGTAGAAATCCTGATTGTGTATGAACCAGCCCGGAGCCACATAATAGTGTTCGTCTACAACAGGCACATCCTGTTTGTCGGCAAGTGCCCACCCTTCTTCGTAGTCGGAACCTTCATAAAACGGCCCTACCGTGCCCACTACGGTTATGCCGGGGCGGCGACTGCGTATGGCTTCGTATATCATGGTGAATCGCTCCTCAAACACATCTGTTATCTGGTCTTCGTTGCCTATACCTATATATTTAAGGTTAAACGGCTTGGGATGACCTGCCTCAGCGCGCATACGTGCCCACTTGTTGGTCTTGGGGTCGGCGTTGGCATAGTCGATGAGGTCTATTATGTCCTGTATATATGCCTCCATGCTGTCGAGAGGTATGCCTTCCTGCTGGCCTCCGCCGAGCAGACGGCCGGGTATGCACGCCGAATTCTGACAGGGAACGCCTGCGGCTATCACGGGGAGAGGCATGGCACCGATGTCCTCGCAAAACTGGAAATACTCAAAATAGCCCAGTCCCATGGTCTGATGATAGCCCCAAAGATTCTTCATGGGCTTGCGGCTCTCAAGCGGTCCGATAGAGTTTTTCCAGCGGTATATGTTATCTATGCCCTGTCCGTGGGCGACGCATCCACCGGGAAAACGTACAAAGCGCGGACGTATGTCGGCTATGGTCTGCGCAAGGTCTGCACGAAGTCCGTTGGCACGGCCCTTGAACGTGTTTTTAGGGAAGAGCGAAATCATGTCAAAATCGTATGTTCCTGCCGACACAGGAGCCACAACAAGACTTGCCTTAGCGTCTGACTCTGATGCGGTGAGCGTGGCCGTCAGCTTTTTCAAACCGCCGGGAGCAGCCTTCACTATGGCAGAAGCGAGTTCGCGGCCGTTGCTTCCGCGCAGACTAACGCGTATCTTCGCTGCCTTTGTCTGTGAGCCGGCAAGACGGACAAACAGCGAAAGGTTGTATTTTTCGCCTTTTCTCACGGTTATTCCGTCGTAGCCTGAATTAACGAGAGCCATGCCGTCCGAAGCGGATTTAATGGTTGCGTAATGGGGATTATTGGGATGTATCGGCGTCGAAGTGCCTATAGTCATTGACGCACCGCTGCCCTCAACGGTCCACGCGTAAGCAGGGCCCCACCCTTTCACGCTTCCGTTTTCGCCTTCGGCATATTCAAAGTCGCGGTTCTGTACCAGTTCAGCATACAGACCGCCGTCGGCGCCATAGTTGATATCCTCGAAGAACACGCCAATAAGATGATTACTTATAGCCTTAGCCTCAGCAGGACGCGCCGTAAGAGTAAGACTTACGGGCTGAAGTCCGGCAAAGCGCACTCCGTCCTCTGTGGCACACTCGTTATAGAGCGACTGACGATAATCATTATATCCGGCATAACGTATGAGTCGCTCAACATCAGCCCATGCCACCTTAGCCACTGTACCGCTATAAGACGCGCCGCCAATAACGGCCTCAGCCTGTGGATAACGTGTCCACGACGATTGCACACAGTCAGTAAAGCGCGCATCGGTAAAATAAGTCTGGCGGCGCCAGTCGGTAAGGTCGGCAGACGAAGAAATGCCAAACTCACGGCCTCCGGCATGCAACTGCCACACACAATGCCACATGCCGTCGGCACTACGATACATCTCGGGCTTGAGCATACGTTTCTCGCCGCCCCATAACGAATAGTCGCACCTTAGATAACTGCGGCCGTTGCCTATGGACGTCCAGTGACGGCCGTCACTGCTCCACGCAAAACGCAGACCGCTGCGGCCGTCGTCGTCAGCCGTGGTATAAGAAAAAAGACTGACCGAATCAGGCTCGGCCATAACACGGTGAACACCTGCACATGCCGGCAATGTGCAGGCAAAGGCACAAAAAATAAGTATATGTCTTAAATCTTTCATGGCAAATTTCTTGTTTTGGTATATATTATAATATCCGTGGCAGGGTCATTGTTGGCCATGCCACGGATATGTGCTTATTCTATGTTTTATTTCTTTGCCGCATCGGCACGCCCTGTGATGTGGCGCCCCAACACGAGTTTGTCGCCCGAAAGGTCTACTTCAAACAGCTGCGGCACACGTATATATTGTCCGTTAACCACTTTATGGCTGTGTAGCGACATGAGCCATCGGCCGTTAAGATCTCTGAATAGCATGCCGTGACCATGATTCGGGGGCGTTATGGGCTGAGGTTCCTGCACCCAAGGACCGTCGAGCGTGCCGCTCTCCGAGTAGGCAACGCCCTGTGTATAGACATCGTAAATCCAACTTGTCCACAACATGCCTAAGCGCCCTGTGCCGGTGCGGAACAACCACGGGCCATCAGTAACACGGTTGGGACGCTGTTTGCCCTCAACAATCTCACGGCTCCATGGCGAATCGCTCGCACGGAACAGCAGTTTTGCCTGTCCTACCGAACCGCTGAGATCGGGTTTTAGCTGCATCTTCTCCACCGTTCCGTCCCAGTTCTGTATCCATTCCCAGCAGTAAACCATGTAAGGATTGCCGTCGGTGTCTTGCCAGAACGTGCCGTCGAGAGTGCATTTGTCAGCAGGAAGATATGTCGCACCCTTCATCGGAAGATAAGGACCGCCGGGCTTGTCGCTGACAAGCACCTGAGTGGAGCGGCGCGGAATGGCCAAACCCTTGAAATTATCGATAATTACAGAGTCGTTGGTAAAGGTTGCAAAATAATAATATTTGCCTTTATAAGGATGTATCTCTGCCGCCCATATCTGCGGTTTGGCACCTGTCCATGAGTCGGGATCGGGATGTGCCACGACATACGGGCCGTCCCATGTATCGAGGTCTTTGCTTGTCCACATCAGTCCGCCTGTGCCTGTCATGTAATATGTTGCCGTGGCGCTGTCGGCAAGCACACACGGATCGCTGAGCAAGATAGAGTCGCGCGGAACAAATGTTCTGAAATCAGGATGTTTCTCGGTCTGTGCCCACACGGTGACAGACAGCATTGCCGCGAGCACAAGTAATACTGGCTTCTTCAATTTTATCATTGACATCTCTGTTGTTTTACATGTCGTAATTGACAAAGGTATAAACTTTCGGACAATTTATTTAGTAAGGACAACGCGGCGTATCGTACCGTCTTCGTTAAACTCCATACGGTCGATACATACCTCGCGGTGTATGCCGGACTGCTTGTCGATATAATTCTTGTTTATGCGATGATAAACGATGTACCACTCGTCCGTTCCGGGCTTGCGCACAACCGAGTTGTGAGCCGGACCGTATATCTGTTTATCTTTGTCCTGTATGGTTACGACAGGATCTTTTGCCACCTTAATTTTGCCGAGCGGACTGTCTGAAGTTCCGTAGGCAACGTGATAGTTGGCAGAGCCAGTGTCGTCGACCGACCACATGAAGTAATATTTGCCGTGACGATAGAACACATAAGGAGCTTCGCGATACTGATAGTCCTTGATCGAACCGCCTTTAGGAGTAAGCACCTTTATTGTTTCTTTCTTTATCGACACCATGTCGTCGTTAAGCTCGGCTCCTGCCATATAGCCGTTGCCCCAGTAGAGGTATGACTTGCCCGACATAGGATCGGTAAACACGTCGACATCAATCTGCTGACCGCCGCCTGCCGGCGACTTGGTAACTATGGCGCCCATGTCCTTAAACGGACCTACGGGAGAGTCGCCTACGGCAACGCCAATCTGCTTTCCGGAGTTGTCGTTGGGATTACCGCTGTAATAGAAGAAGTATTTATATTTTCCGTCAATGAGTTTCTCCTCTATAGCCGGAGCCCACGCATTGCCGTTGGCCCATGACACCTGTGGAGAACGGAGGTCGAGCACTACGCCCTCGTAAATCCAGCTCTTCAGGTCGGCAGAAGAGAAGGCTGTGAAATACCATCCGCCCCATCCCGGCTGTCCGTCAGTGGTTGAATAGATGTAATAACGGCCTGTGTTATTCGAGTAGAGAATCTCAGGATCTGCGTGAAAACCCGGCAAAACAGGATTCTGCTGCAGTTCGCCAATGCCTTCGGGCTTGCCCCATTTGGCAGTCAGCGCTCTAAGTTCAGCAGTTGTTATAGGCATAACAGTACCATGGCGTGGATGGAAGTTCATCTTTACCTCGCTGTCAATAACCTTAAAGTGTTCAAGGTCGGAAGTCTCTGTAAACTGGTAACGGCCGTTCATGTAGACATCGTACATCAGGATATATTTGTCCTGACCAATAAGTTTGAATGTTCCTGCTCCCTCAACAGCCTCTTTAGTCTGCTGCTTGTAGTCGGGACTTTCGGTCCACTGGCCAGAAGTGAGCGAGCGTGTTGTTGCCACCTTGATGCCGTTGCCGTGACCTTCAGTCTTGTAAAAGAGATGATAAACGCCGTCCTTATAAACGATGTCGCCGTCGATGCACGACTTTTTGTCCTGCGGTATGAAGAGCGGCTTCGGCTCACCTACAAGGTCGGTAAAGTCGTCGTTGGCATAGGCATAATAAATTATGTCTGGACCAGAGCCGTGCTGCATCGACCAATAAACGAGATAACGGCCTGCCTCGCGGTCGTAGATAGTCTGAGGAGCCCATACACGCTTTAGCTGCTCCTGACCGGGATAGCGCTTCTGAATGTTGATTACTGAATGAGTCCAGTTGATAAGGTCGGTCGACTTCAGCAACACCATGGCACGGTTTGAGTCCCATCCGTTGGCCGAAACCATATCCGTAGCAACCATATAGAACGTGTGACCGTCTTCGCAGCGCAGTATATGCGGGTCGCGCACGCCGCCCGTAGAGCTTATCACTTTAGAGTCTATCACCGGCTTGTTGTCGTTGAGTGCCCAATATTGATATCCGTCTGTGCTCACGGCAAAGCGGATGGCCTCCTCGTCGATGCTGTTTCCTGTGAAATAGACAAACAGATATGCAGCATAGTCTTTCTCGTCTACCAATGAGGCAAGCGCAGGCTTAACTGCCAATACCATTAAAGCGAATAATGTAAGAATACGATATTTCATTTTATCAAAGGTTATCAAGTTGTTATTACGAATAATGTAAAATTTTCAGTTTTGCAAAGTTAGCTGTTTTCAGTAAAATACAAAGGTGCTTTTTTCGTACAAAAAGAGGATTAATTCGTACTAAATGGCACTTTGAGTATGCAAAAGGAGGGGACTTATACATAAAGTTCCCTCCTTAGCTTAGAATTAATAAACATATATTTTATAACCTTTTATTCCGCTGACAGATGTCTGCGTAGTACAAGGAAGATATTCTATTGCACCTACGCTCTGCACCTTGCCCATGTCGATAACCAGCAGATGAGGCAATGCCACACCGCTCACAGTACTCCAATAGGTAGACTCCTGAAGGTCGAATGCCTTGTCGCCCGTATGGTTTCCGGCGGCATCGTTCTCGCTGTCGGCATACTTCACAGCCCATGAGTTGCGGTCTATGCGGTTGCCGTTTGCGTCCTGCGCATAGATTTCGGCCATTGAAACTACGTCGCCTCCGTCATGAGCGCCAAGACACTGAATGGCGATATAACGGCCCTTAGCAACAGAACCGAATTTAACGGTCTGCCACTCGCGTGCTGATGTAAATTCGCCGGTTGCGACAGGCTTGGCTGAATTAAGGTCGGGGCAGTCGCCGGGATTGTTGTGCAGATTGCTCTTCTCGAGCTGCAGTTTGTCAAGCTCGGGTTTCTTCTGGCACCATATCTCGGCTTTCTGAGGACCAACCACATCGAGGACTACAACCTCGTTGGTTCCTTTCTTCAGCCAGCATCCCGGAACATAGAGAGTCTGCTGCGGACCAATCCGCCAGAAGCGACCTATGGCATGTCCGTTGACATAAACCTGACCTTTGCCCCATGTCTCCATATCCATAAAGGTGTCGCCCACTTTCTTAAGATTAAATGTTCCACGGTAATATCCGGCACCTATGGCAAGATTAAGTTCGGCAGGCACTTCATCCTTAGTTCCGGCAAGAGCCTTGACAGCATTCTCGTAGCTGTCGGGGAGCGTGCGCATTGTCCAGTTCTTCAGGTTCCATGTTACGTCATTGCCGTCGACAACGGCTGCAATGGTAACATCGCCTGTAAGTCCCTTGAAGTCTTTGATGGCACGTCCGAAATTTATTCGTCCCATGCCTTCAACCACTATAGTCATAACACTGCCTTTCTTAACCGGCGGCAATGCCATCGTGGTCTCGTTGCGCACACGGTCGGTTCTGCCGATATAGCGGCCGTCGATATAAACTTGGGCATAGTCGTGGGCGCCGTTGAGCGTAAGTACACTTGACTGAGAAACTTCGGGGAGAGTAGTGTTGTAGACAACGGTACCCCAGCCCATGTTTAATTCCTCAAATGTCATAGGCGTGCGTGAAGAGCATACGCTGTCGACACCGAAGGCAAGGGGCACATACTCCTTAAGTTCAAACTTAGGAACGCTTATTAGCTGTGCGGCAGGCTTAGGCACCGACGGAAGTTTGCCGTCGGCATATTTCTGCATTGTTTCGCGCAGTGTGTAATATTTAGGTGTCGCTGCACCATACTCATTGATGGGCGCGTCATAATCGTAAGATGTAACATCGGGAGCAAATCCCGGTGAGTTGGCACCTGCCCAATGGCCGAAAGATGTGCCTCCATGAGTCATATACAATGAGAATGATATGCCTTTTGACAGCATCTCGTCGATGTTGGCAACCATGTCGGCAGCCGGACGTGTCTCGTGGCGTGCGCCCCACTTGTCGAACCATCCGCTCCAGAACTCCGAACACATAAGCGGAGCGTCGGGACGAAGCTCGCGCAGATGGCGGAACTGGTCGTCGATGTTTGAACCTGTGCCGAAGTTCATCGTCCACATAAGATCGTCAAGACCGTTGCGGGTGAAGTTGCTTGCCCAGTCGCACTGGAACAGGGTTACGTCGGTGAAGCCAGATTTGCGCACGATGTCGCGGATAGCAGCCACGTAGGGTTTGTCTTCACCGTAAGAGCCATATTCGTTTTCTACCTGAACCATGATTATCGGCCCGCCGTGCTGTATTGTCAACGGCGCAAGCTGTTCGCCAACCTTTGCCATAAACTTCTCAACACGCTTCATGAAATAGGGGTCTTGCTCACGCAGGCGTATGTCTTTCTTCTTCAACAGCCACCAGGGCAGACCGCCCATCTCCCACTCTGCGCAAACATAGGGACCGGGACGCACGATGACATACATTCCGTTTTTCTGGGCGAGACGGCAAAACTCAGCAATGTCGTTCTGACCTGTGAAATCGAACTGGTCTTCACGCTGCTCATGGATGTTCCAGAACACATAAAGACACACGGTGTTCATGCCCAAAGCCTTGCACATCTTGATGCGGTGCTCCCAATAAGGGCGCGGTATGCGCGGATAATGCAATTCCGCAGCTTTTACCACGAAAGGCTTGCCGTTGAGCAGGAAGGTTTTGTTGCCGGCAGTGAACGTGCCGCCATCTGTAGCGGCTGATGCTCCGGCAGAACCTGCAAGAAGTGCCAACGACAGCACCAATGTACGGAAAATTGATAATTTCTGCATAATATTCTTTTATTTATTATTGTTTCTCTTTATCTCTTGAATGGCGTTCTGCAACACACGCCCCAAAGCTGCACGAGCCATGACTTAATTTACGGTCAAGGCTGTCAGGATAACAGACGGCAAAGCAACCGCAGACGGCTACATTGCAACGAACGTTGTTACCGAACGCGGGGCAAGTTCAGTGTGCCCGTCGGTTGAACCTACAGGGGCAAGACTCTCACCTGACACATCTGAAGTGCGATACATTGTCCACGTGAGTTTTTCTCCATCGGACAATGCTACGTCAAACGGCTTTACGGCCTCTGAATAGTTGACAGCCACAACAACCCACTTGCCGTCCTTGTTCTTGTATGCTGAACACATAATGCCCTTCATGTCGTTGGCTCCGTCTGTAACAACTGTTCCGTCGGCTGCATGAGCCTCAACATCATGACGCACGGCTCCGGGACGCACAAAGCGACTGTAATTGCCAAGTGTCCACATAAGCTTTGAGTCAACGGGATAGCCCGTCTTCATGTCGTCAACGCTATAGGCGCGTATCAGTCCGTCCTTGTAGTCACCTCCAACAGAGCGCCACCACGACCAACTGCGGGCATTGCCGTCAACAAGGTCGCTGTGTATCACGCGTGCCACGTAGAGTGCCGTCTTCATTCCGAAGTCGTAGCCTCCTCCGCCGCCAATTTCCTCATCGTTGCCCATTATGCACAATTCTGTCTGCCAATAGTCAATGCCGAGCTTTGCTACAGAGTCACGCAGTGCGTGGCGTATGTCTCGCATAAAGTTGAGCGGAGTGTTTGTCCAATAGCTGTGGCCGGCTATGGCACGCACAACGTTTCGGCACTTGCCTACATAGGTGTCTGTGCTGTCGGGTGTAAAAAGGGCAGCAAGCTCATTGGCTCTCTCCCAGTCGGTCATGTGCTTGCCGAGAAGGCAGCGCAGGTCGCTGCTCTCGTTTACAAGTATTTTTGTCGAAAGCTTGCGCTTGGTTATCTGCTTGTCGAGCTCACGTGTCACGCGTGCCACTTCGCGCGTGGTTGCAGGAGTGCCTTCCTGCTTCGGACCGAGCCAGTTCCAGTGGCCGTCGGGCTCATTCAGCGGACTGATATAGTCTATATGTATTCCGTGATTTTTCTCTATTCCTTCAATTGAAGATGCCATGAATTTGGCAAAGTCGTCATAGCAGTCGGAGCGAAGATTCAGCGTGCCGCCGCGACCTGTGTTGGTTGCGAGACCGTTCTGCGTGAAATATACGGGGGCCGAATTGAGAAATGCCAATATGTAGGGTACTCCACGTTCTTTGGCAAGCTGCAAAAAGCGTATCTGACCTTTCTGCTTAGACCAGTCGTATGTGCCGTCGGCATTGAGGAAACATTCGGTGCGTGTTCCGGGCTGTATCTCTGCCTTGTCGCCCTGCTCCTCACTTCCCGCGCCAAGGTTAAATCGCCATATCGAAAGACCTATGCCTTTCGGTTTGCCGGTTGCGTCGTTTTCGGTTGAGAACAGCCAGTCGGCAACTTGACGCTGCCGGTCCTCAGGCCAAAGTCCGATATACTTCATGCTCCATGCGTCTGAAGCTCCAAAATGCTCTATGGTCTGTCGCGGCCGGTCGGTGCGCACCACGAATGTCTGTACGGTCTTTTCAGACGCAAATGAATACAGCGCCAACACAGACATGACAGACAATAATATATTTCTCAACATAACTTTTCGTTTTCTAATTTTTCCGATTTGTCTTTTTATGCTCCAAGGTAATTAGACAGATTAAAAAATGTGGTGTTTAAATTTCTATGCAAATTTAAAGCTTTATAAATAATTAATTTTCTTTTTTTTCGTATAAAAAGAGGTTTTTTTCGTATTTTTCCGGTTAAAATATATACTTAACAGAACACCATGATATATATACCGCAATGAATGCCTTATTTGAACATATCCCGTATACGGCAAACTCGCTATCGGCGTTATGTTTTAATATTATTTCAGACTGTAGACAAGGGTGGAAACCGAACATAAAGGTATGACAAAGTGATATTATTTTTATAAAAAACTCATCACTCGTCACATCGGCATGTAACGCTCTGAGAATCAGATGATTATTGTGTGACGAGTTTAATTTCATACTCATCACATAAACACGTTTTAGCTCATAAATGCCTGTTTTGTCCTGATTCAGGTTGACCGGAATGCCGGATGTGATGAGTTCAGAAAGCAACTCATCACACTGCAACACACTGAATATCAAAAAGTTATATGGCGATGTGACGAGTGACGAGTTATTAACAAAACTATTTTTGTTTTTACCCCAATCGGGATATTAATACAAAAGGTATGCTTTTGCATGATGAAAGATGCCCTTTCGCAGTGCAAAAGCATACCTTTTACAATGTGATTTGCCGTGTTTTACATCAGTGGCTTTCACAATATCTTGCCATCTCGCATGCCGCAAGCAGGAAAGCGCCTACACCGAAGTCGGCTGTCGACTCCGCGCTGACCACCTGTCCTGGTATGGCGCGCTCGCCTATTGGCTGAACATAACCTACGGAACCGTCAGCCTGAAGGGCAACCTCCGACAGATATTTCCAGCCCTTCAGAGCAACGGGAGCGTAAGTCTTGGCATCGAGCATACCGTTGTTTATGCCCCACAGCAGCGCATAGGTAAAGAATGCGGTGCCGCTTGTCTCACATCCCGGAGCAAAGTCGGCATCGAGCATACTGCGCGTCCAGTAGCCGCCGTCCTGCTGACATTTTGCCACAGCCTCAGCCATAGTCTTATAGCGGTTGATATATGCCTGACGGTGAGCGTTGTCCTCGGGAAGGTCCTGAAGCACCTTGGCAAGCGCTGCCAGCACCCATCCGTTGCCGCGCGCCCAAAAGTCCTTTTTGCCAGAGTTGGTCTTGTGCTTAGGATAGATGTATTTGGCGTCGCGGTAATACAGACGCGAGTCGGCATCGTACATCAGGTTGTCGGCATAGGTCCAGTATTCGTAAAGTTTGTCAAGATACAGCGTGTTGCCGGTTATCTTATATAGCTTTGTCATCACCGGCATAACCATATACAGGCCGTCGGCCCACCACCAATAGTCGTTGTTCTTTGTCGACATCTCATATTCCATAACCTGGCGCGCACGGGCTATCTTTGCCTCGTCGGGCTTGGCTGTATAGAGGTCGGCATAGGTCTGAAAGCACACCTGCCAGTCGCCGAAGAGCACATAGTCGTCGGTCTCGCCGTAGCTGTATTTCCATTTCGACGGGTCGTTGCCGTGCGCCCCCATCCATTTGTTGTGCTCTGCCCACTTCTCCGAGTAGTCATAGTAAGCCTTGTTTCCGGTGAGTTTCCATGCCTCCATGTTGCCCGTATGGTAGGCGGCGTTATGCCAGAATGCCGTACCTGGGTCTGTGTGATTTTTCTGCCAGTGGCTGTTCACCTTGTCTATTGTCTTTATCACCTTGTCGGCCTTGCTCCCTGCCAGCGCAGGCAATGCAGCAGCCAAAAGGACTCCTGCAAATATAAAACGGTTTATTAATTTCATAATCAATGTTCTTATAGGTTTTGTCTGATATTATGTTATTGTGCGCCGATATGCTTCAGGCGCTTATGTCATTGAGCTATGCTGTTACAGTTTATCGCAGCTTGACATCAAGCACCGACACCGGCTGCGGCTCCATGTCCGACAGGCGCTCGCCGTCGCCCTGCCCCACCCGCTGCACAAACACGCTTAGTTTGCGGCTGTCTGTCCAAAGGCAGGTGTCGAAAGTAGGCTCCCATGCGTCAACCGGGAAATCGGTAAGGTCGGCAACCGACGTCTTGCCGCCGTTGCGGGTGTCAACTTCATACATCGACACGCGACTGCCGCGCTCAACGTCGCGGAAAAGTATGTAGGCCTTATGACCGTCTACCAATATGCGCGGACGTGATATGGGTATCATTTTTGTGCCTCCCCCACTGAGCGAGAACGGCGTAGTGCGGTCTGACACGCAGCGGCAGCGCCACTCCTTGCCGTCGTTCCACACCATGCGGTATTGCGGTACGCTGTCGTTACTCTCACGCCAGTAAGTTGAGATGTAAGGATGTCCGTCGGCATCGGCTGCCATTCCGGTCTGATTTATCAGTTCCGACTTCTGCGGTATGCGCCATGCGTATTCGGCATTGGTTGCCGTTATCGGCAAAGAATATTTGCCGCCGTCCGACTTCTCCCAAGTTTTGCCGCCGTCGCGCGAACGGGCATAGCATATATCGTGGTTTGTCTCCACACCCCATGTCTCACGCCACACCCACGACAGATGTATCGTTCCCTCCTTGTCGGTGCAGAGCTGCCAGTAGGCGCTGCGCTTGTCTTCGCCGTCTATGAGCACGTCGTGCAGACGGCTCCACGTGCGGGTCTTAAGGTCGTAACGGTTCATTACGAGATTGCCCCTGCCCGAACGGCCCGACCTGTAGACAAACAGCAGGCTGCCGTCGGCAAGGCGATAAAATTCGGGATAGGTGACGCTCGACTCGTCTATGCCTGTCATAGGCTCAAGCGGCCCCAGTTCGAGCGAACCAGGCGCAACGCTCCGGCAATAGTTGAGCGGCACGTCATGATGATTGAACGCAGCGTGCAGATAGCCGTCGCCGTCGACCATTATGCTTATCACGTTGTGCGCGTCGGCAACATTTCCCTTATACTGCGAACGCCTGACAGTCCATTTGTCTGTTCCGAGACGGCGTTTGGCTATGGTGAGCCAGCCTTCAGCGTCATAATACGAAACATACTGCTGCTTGCCGAAGGTTACTACCGAACTGTTGCGGAACACGGCAGCGTTGACCGACGTGGCACTGTATCCCACCCCTACGTCAGAGAGCTTTGTGTCAACGTGAATGCTGTCGGCAGCCGTAACGTAGGCACACCACATCAGCGACGCCGCGGCAACAGCCGTTATATGTCTGATAAGATTCATGTTCTGAACAAAAATTATTCGTAATACGCGTGGTCTTTAGGAAAGTCCTTGCCCTCCCATGCCTTCTTTGAAGTCCAGTCCTGCGGAGCGTCGGTCCAGAACGGAGCGTCGGCAGCGAGACCGAGAGGCAGAAATGCCAGCGAAGCCATATACAGACTGCCGTTGTTGGTGTACCAGTCGGAAATGTTTGGTTGCTTGCCGTTGAATCCGAGCGTGAGGAATCCGCCCTTGTTGAAGTTGCGGTCGTCGCCGAACATGCGCTTTATAACGGCAGTCATGGCTGCTCTTACCTGTCCTGCGGGCAGTTCCTTCGGCAGCCATCCGCGCCATGAGAGCAGCGCGAGCGGCTGCAGAGAGCCTGTGCGGTAAGTTATTGAGCGGCCGAAAACAGGCAGAGTGCCCTCGGGAGAGACAAACCGCTCAAGAATGACGCCGAAGCGCTGCATACGTTTCAGCGCGCTCTGAAAAGTGCATCCGGGAGCATTCCATATCTTGTTCTTGCCTCCGTCGGTAAACTCCTCGAGGCACTCTACATACATAGGGTGAAGAACATAGCTGCTGTAATAGTCGAAGGCGAAGTCGGGACCGTCGCAATACCAGCCGTCGCCGCCATACCACTCATTGACCTTGCGCAGGGCTGAAACAATGCGGTAAGTGTCGCTCTGTGCCCCTGCCTTCTTCAAGAAACATTCAACAGTGGCCGAGAACAGCAGCCAGTTGGTGTAAGGAGGGTCTACACGGCGCAGCTGTGTGAACTCTTTTATATAGCGCTGCTTTGTTACAGAGTCGAGCGGCACCCACAGGGCATCGTATCCGCGGAGAAAACTCTCTGCAAGATATGCGGCGTCGACAAGAGTCTGACCTTCCTCACGCCACAGCAGATAGTCGGGACTCTCAGGGTCTACGGCGTTGGCATAGCTCTTCAGCGCCCACTCGCGCAACTGTTTGCGCTGACGGCCTTCGGCTGTGTTGTCGTCGGGTAGCGAAAGCCACGGAGCAAGTCCTGCCATAAGTCGGCCGAAACACTCCATATATGCCACCTTGCGGTTGCGTCCGTCCCATGTCGGACTAAGCTCCAGCTGCATGTTCTTCTGCAGTTCGCCTCGGCTCATGTTGCTGAGCACCGGCTCTGCCATCTTATAAAGTACTCCACACCAAAATTCTCTGTCTGATGCAGCCTTTGTCTTGCCTTTGGCAGAAACTGTATATGGAACAAAAGCAATGCACATCATTACAAGAAGAAAATTTTTCAATACTTTCATATTTTATTGTTTGAATTAATGTTTTATCTTAAGGTTTAAAAATTCATTATATTATATATCGATTCACGACTTAGAAAGCTAAGGTTAACAACTGTCATGCTTACTGCACAAGACTCGACATTATAAATATTTATGATTGTATTTCAGCACAATGTGTTTAACCGCAATCAGCAACAATTCATCTAATCAATTAATCGCAAAGAGACATTTTCAGCTCTTATTAATTTAGATGCAAAGTTATCTACTTGAAATTATAAATTAATAGGTAAAATTCGTAATAAACAAGGCGTTTTTAATAATAGATGTCTTTTATGCGGCATTGCCAGGGCATTTCTTGTTATTTCAAACAGCAATATACTCTTTAAATCCGCCATTCTGTTATAAGCAAAAATCTCATGTGCCGTAAAGAGTCTCAGTCGGCGGCACATGAGAATAATTACACATCAGTAGGCTACGAGCGGTGCTATGTCCCACTCATCAGTCCATTCAACAACAGGAACGTCACCGTTAAACGTTATCGGCAGCCATATATAGCGGGCATCGCTCGGATGTTCGGGGCGCCAGATGTCGGCCATGAATACAAAGTTATCGCCGAGCTGAAGCACATACGTACTCTGACCGCCGAAGGTCTTGTCGGCATCGGGACCAACACACGGCGTAGGCAACTGCTCCCACGGACCAAAGATGCTGCTTGCCTTGAACATACGTGCCTTGTTGGGTGCCCAACCTGTACATCCGCTGGTTATCATCCAGTAAGTGCCGTTGTGCTTGAATATCGCCGGAGCCTCATTTTGTCCGCCGGGAGCAACCCTTACATAACGGCCTGTGTGGGCTGTATAGTCGTCGGTAAGCTCGGCTATCTGCAATGTAAGGTTTTCTTCCGACGAATAGATGTGGTACGCCTTGCCGTCGTCGTCAACATAAACGGTCTGGTCGCGTGCCATCTGTCCGCCGTCGTAGTCTCTCCATGTAAGCATGCCCTGCTTGATATATTCCATCCATTCGGGTGTCCACCACTGCAGTTCCGGCTTGCGGTTCATCGCCCCGGTGAGCGCTGCCGTGTCAGGGTTGGCAAGGTTTACAGGCCATATCTTCGGATTGACGCGACCCGAACGCAAGAAGGTATAAGGGCCTTCGGGCTTGTCGGCCACAGCCACTCCATAACGGGCGGCGGCATAGCCCTGTCCTTTCAGTTCAAGATGAAACCACATTACATATTTGCCGGTTTTCTTGTTATAAATCACTTTCGGACGTTCCAGTATGCATCCGCGCTCAATGTCGCTGCCCTTGGTGTCGCTAACACTCAGTGCAACGCCGCGGTAAGTCCAGTGCTCAAGGTCTTTCGACGAATAGCACGTAACGCCTACCATTGCCGAACTCGTGGTGTCGGCTTTATGCTCGCCAAACCAATAGAAGGTGTCGCCGCAGCGGAGCACTCCTCCGCCGTGGGCATTGATGTGCATGCCGCGGTTGTCTTTCCATATTTCACCAGAACGCACTCCGGCACCGGCGGTCTGTCCCAATAACAGCATGACAAACACCAATGCGGACAATAATATATTTCTTTTCATTTTTATGCTTTATTTTAAATTTATAACCATACATTTTCAACCAAAGCCTCTACAGACCATCATGCAGAAAGAACGTGCCGTAAGACACACAGGTTTGTTCAGCAATTTAAAAATCAACAAAGGAAAAAGCACAATCACTTTCTGCCACAATGGCTGTGGAAGGCTGTGGATATAAGTATCGGTTATTTATTTACCTTTTTATATATTCTGACATAATCAATCTCATACCTCATCGGCATTGCCGAACCGTCTACATCGCCGCCATTATTGCCGCCAAGCGCAAGATTAAGCAGCACATACTGCGGCTTTGTGAAGGGATTGGTGTGATTGCCGATTGTGCCGTTTACCGTTTTTGACAAAGGTATTGTGTTGAGCAACTCATTGTCAAGATATAGCTTTATGGCATTTTCATCCCAGTCCATGCGCCATACATGAAACTTTGACACCCAGTTTTTGTCTTTCGCCAAGAAATGTGACAAAGGAGTGTTACTGCTGTCCCATTCGGCGTCGAACCTGCGGTCGCGTCCCCACGCGGCATTAGCCAACAACGAAGGCTCGCCGTCAACCGGATAACACTCCATGATGTCTATCTCGCCGCACGACGGCCACTCCATGCCGCTGCCGAGCGTCCATATAGCCGGCCATGCTCCGTCGCCCACAGGTATGCGCGCCCTGACTTCAAGGCGTCCGTAAAGAAAATCTATTTTGCCGGCCGTATTCAGCGAAGCCGATGTATATTCAATATATTCTCTCTTGCTGCGCCAGTCGCTGCTTCCGGCCTTATATCCAGGATTCGGCTTATGCTCCTTGCGTCCCTCTATGACGAGTACGCCGTTGGCCTGCCATGCGTTGTCAGACTGATACCACTGGTCTTCATTGTTGCGCACAAAACCGCGCTCATAGTTCCATACGGCTGTGTCGGGACGGCCGTCCCGGTTGAACTCATCGCTCCATACGAGCTGCCATCCGTCTTTGTCGGAGCCTCCGGCAGCCGAGGCATAAGCAGCAACGACAGAGAGAAGTAATGATAATGCGTAAATCTTCATATAATAAAAAAATTAAATGTTAAGACACATACTGGTCAGGCCGCATCCTTAAACTCCAATAGGTTATCAGACCGCACATAGTTTAATCTGTTTTGTGCGTTCATGCTTTCAGCCCGTGTTTCTGTTTCTATCGGCATCTTTTCGTTCGTTATTTTTTGACATAGCCAGCCATGCCCGCAAAAGGGCTAACAAAAATAAGCTCGATATAAAGCAAAATACAGACCGGCCCCTAATATCCAATTTGGGTTAAATTCACATCCGGCAGTACTACATGACAAACCGTAAGGACAGGCAGACAAGTACATATCAAGAAAGAGGGCTGCCTGAGCCCAAAAGTTTCAGACAGCCTCTCTCGAAAAGGTTTATAATACTAAAAACTTGTTTCATATCTACAAGCATCAATATTAAATGATATCAATGCCTTATTGTCTTTATCTGCACAGCTTGCTTATTTCTCAGCAGGCAGGTCAGGCGTCGTAGGCCAGTACGGGTTCTGATAGAGCGGGCTCAGCTCTACTGAAGCGTGATCGCTTGAAGTAAGCAGGAACTGACGTATAGGCAGCGGCTGCAGATAGTGGGCCATGTGCCATGTCAGACCACCGAGGAAGTCGTTCTGTACAGTGTTCCACTCGTGAGGACGTATATATTCGCTCAACTCAGGTGAAGATACGACTGCAGAGGTAGAACCGTCGTTTACAAGATCTTTTTCGCTGTACCAAGACTGCATAGGAGTATTGTAAAGGTGCATACCCTCGATATGAACAGGGTTGGCAATGAGCTGGTCAAGAGCGCGCCAGCGCTGCAGGTCCATCCAGCGGAGTCCCTCTGCGATAAGCTCGCAACGACGCTCGCGACGTATATTGTAAAGAACCTTGTCCTGAAGTTTTGTTCCGGCAGAGTAAGCGCCCCAGTCCTGATTTTCCTTATCCATGTCAGTAGCATCGATAGTTGTCTGCGGGTCAGCAGCAGCACCTGTAAATCCGGCAGCATTACGTACAATCTTCCAATAAGGCATAATCTCGCTTAAGTTGTTTGTAAGCAGATATTCAGCCTCCATGTAGTTGAGCAGAGCCTCAGTTGCACGGAACACAGCGCAAGCATTTGTACAAGCACCGTTGTCGGCCTCATTACCGTCGAACATACCGCCTTTTCTCAAAGCATATCCGGTAGGATAACCATTCTCGGCATCTCCACGTCTTGTAATTGTAGGAACAGGCTCCTCGTCAACCTCATGGTCGCCCTCGCCGACATTCTTGAATACGTTAACCTGTCCGGGCACTTTCAGGAAGATAGTAAGACGCGGGTCGCGGTTAGTGGCAACATCGGCAATTGTCTGGTCGCTGTATGTATAAGTAGAGTTGTAGACAGGACGACCGTCAGCCATCAGGAAGTTCTCAACAAATCCACGTGTCAGGCCAATACCATAGTTACTCTTCTGAGCAGCAACTTCAACGTCGTTAAGCACACCCAGCGAACGGTTATACTCACGCCACAGAAGCACTTCCTTGACACCAGACATATTGTTGTTACCCCAAATGCTGAAATACGGGTTCTCAGGATCTGTAGCCGACTGAGGTATCTTGCCTGTATTTACACGAAGGTCTGCCTTATATTTGTCAGCAACTTCCTTAGAAGCGTTGGCTGCAATCTCAAGGAAATATTTAGACTCAGCCTCAACCGATCCGGTAGGATACTGATAGTTGGCATTGTAATCCTTTGCCGCACCCGGCCATCCCGGTCCGTTAGGAACAAATGGTGTTCCTGCGAAATATTTCAGGAAAGTTCCCTCATACAGGGCAACACGTGACTTAAACAGATTGGTTGCGTCATAAGTGATACGTGTTGTGGCATAAGAACCCTGCGGAGCCATAAGATTAAGTGCAGAGTCGAGAGAGTTGACGATGAAACGTGCAACCTCATTGCGCGGCTCACGCTTGTCGGCAGCCACGAGGATAGCCTCGTCGTCGGGCAGAGCCTGAGTGATAATAGGCAGGTCGCCCCACTTCTGCAACATGTCAAAGTAGCAATAAGAACGCAGGAAATACAGCTCACCTATATACTGGTTAAGTTCATCGGTGTCACCGGTTATTGCTCCGGCTTCCTTTTTCTCCAGGATAGTGTTCAACTGATAGTTGATGTTACGGATGTTAGTCCATGCCCAGTTGCCGTTGTCGCTACCTACGAGCCACAATCCAGTGCCGTATTTTCCGTCAGGACTCCAGTCTGCCTGGTTATCTGTTTCGTTATCATTGCCGTAAGTACCATAGCTCCAGTTACCATGAGAATTCATTACTGTATAGAACCAGTCTACGGCAGCCTTTACCTGAGTAACATCAGAAAAGTAAGTATCAGGCGTAAGGTACGATGGCGGCTCCTGCTCAAGCCAGTCGGTACAAGAGGCCATACTTGCAGAAAGTGCAAGAGCTGCTATTAATGATTTATATAGTTTCATAATTATTCTAATTTTACTTTTAAAACTTTGTTTTCCCTTCTTACTTTTATTACAATGTAATGTTCAAGCCGAATGATACGGTTCTTGACAATGGATAACCGTTGTTAGAGTCGTAGCCGAGGAGTTCAGGATCAAACTGATCAGGCAGGCTTGTAATTGTGAAGAGGTTCTCTACTGAGAAATACAGACGCAGGTTAGTTATACCCCATTCAGATGTAAGTTTCTGCGGAATTGTATAGCCTATCTGGAAGTTCTTCAGACGCATGTAGGCTGCGTTGAGCAGATAACGTGTCTGTGACTGAAGGTTCTTGCCGCCGCCGTTTACACGCGGGAGGTAAGCGTTGAGGTTCTCTGTCTTGTATCCGTTCTGAACAGACCAAGAGTCTCCGTTACGGAAGTAGTCTTCAACACCTTCGATACCAGAAGCCCACCACTGTCCGTTAGAAGCGAAACCGAACATGAACGGGTTGTCGTTGAGCATATAGTCGCGTTTCATCACGCCCTGGAAGAATGCACGTACGTCGAATCCCTTCCAGCTTGCGTTGAGGTCGATACCGAAGAAGTAACGCGGAGTAGAGTTACCGATGAGTTTCAGGTCACCGTGGTCTGCGAGAGTATAGTTACCGCTTGAGATACGGCCGTCGCCGTTGAGGTCTTTATACATGATATCACCTGCTGCCCAGTTGCTGCCCAGTGCGCTCTGGTCAACATTAGCTATGTGCTGAGCCATTTCCTCGTCGGTCTTTGCAAGTCCTACTGTCTCATAACCCCATATTTCGTTGATGTAACGTCCTGTGATATATGTGCCGAGGTTGCCTGTCGGGTTGTTAGGATAGCGTGTAATCTTAGTGCGTGCATCAGAAACGTTGAATCCTACGCCGTAGCTCAGACCGTTCTGCAATCTGTCGCGCCAAGAAACCTGCAACTCCCATCCTGATGTGCGGAGGTCGGTGTTGTTGGTAACAGGAACACCGGTACCGAGAATGGCAGGAAGCTCAGGAGCGTTGCCGACCATATCGTTAGTGTTACGGATATACCAGTCGAAAGATGCAGTCAGTCGGTTGTTGAATGCAGCAACGTCAAGACCGATGTCATAGCTCTCTATTGTTTCCCATGTCAGCAGTGCTGAGATAAGTCCCGGTGTTGTTACAACGTTGGTCATAGCACCGTTCTGCAGCCATGAGCCTGCCAAAGGAGAGTAAGTGATGGTAAGGTATGTAGGATACCAGTTGTCGAGGTTGGTGTTACCCAGTGTACCGTAAGAAGCACGGAGCTTCAACAGGTTGATGTCTTTCTGCAGCGGAGCGAAGAACTTCTCGTTTGCGATGTTCCATCCGATAGATGCAGACGGGAATGTCTTCCACATTTTGTCGCGGCGGAAACGTGAAGTACCGTCATGACGTATGTTGAACTCAAAGAGGTAACGGTCATCGAAGTTATAGTTCAGACGTCCGAAGAAACCTGCTGTCTGCCACTGGTTGCGCGCACCGTTAGTGCTTGGAACAATCGGGTCGCCGTTGCCGCCGAGACCTGTTGTAAGGTCAACCTCAGGTTTAGAGGGATCGATGATACCGTTGCGCTGCAGACCGAATACGAGCTGTTTCATCTGCTCTGCCTGGAAACCTGCCATTACGTGGAAGTTGTGTTTCTCAGCGAGAGAGAAATCATACTCTGTGTAAGCCTGGAAGTTGAGGTAGTTCTCTTTCTTGAGATCCTCGTGTACATTGGTCGTACCGTCACCGTAAAGAACCGGGTTGCCGTTTACGTCGTGGTTATAGTCAGCAAAGCTGTCCCAGTGGCGTGTAGATGTGTCGGTTCTGTAGTTGAAGTCGATATGAGTCTTCCAGTTCTTGATAGGCTCGATAACAAAGCCGAGCTGGTTGTTCAGCACGTCGCGCTGTGTTGTATCCTTACCGCCTTCAGCCAGATGGAGATAAGGTGAAGGGTTAGAATACCAGTAACCGTTACGGTCAACAGTAGGCAGTGTAGGCCATCCCTGACGTGCAAGGTCCTGATAGAAGTTGTTGGCAAGAGCTGCCGGACGACGATAGTCGGTACGTGTGAAGCGCATAGAATAGTTAACCTTCAGCCAATTGGTTATTTCGGCACTGATTTTTGCTGTACCGGCATAACGGTTGTAGCTATCCTCGTTGATCTTCATGAATCCGTTGTTGTCGAGGTAGTTGAGAGAGAGGTAGAAGTTCACCTTGTCTGTACCACCGCTAACGCTTGCGTTGTGTTCCTGTGCAAACGCTGTGTTCTTGTAGATAACGTCGTAGATATCCTCATCGTTGATACCGTTTGCGTAAGGCTCGTCCCATGTAACGCCGTTAGAAGAACCGATAGAATAAAGAATCTCACCGTCTTCTGTTATGCGTGAGCCCGGACCGTAAGGCCTTGCGTTGTGATATTTAATAATGTTGTCGAACACGCTTGCCGACCATGCAGAACCGTTTGTTCCATCCATCATCCAGCTTGCAAAGTCGTATGAGTTCATCATGTGCTTGTCGCGGATAAGGCTGCTGAAACGGAAGCTGTTGTTATAGTTGATGCTCACCTTGCCGCTCTTACCGCTCTTGGTTGTGATAAGGATGACACCAAACGGAGCACGCGCACCATAGATAGAAGATGCGGCAGCATCTTTGAGGACAGATATTGTCTCGATGTCTTGCGGGTTGATAGTGTTGAGGTCGCCTTCAGAACCGTCAATCAAGATAAGAGGAGAACCGCTTGAACCCTGTCCGATGGTAGCGGTACCACGGATGTTGATGCTCATGTTGTTCTCGAGAGAACCACCGGTAGAGCTGATTTGCAGACCAGGAACTGCACCCTGCAAAGCCTCGGTTGCAGTACGTACAGGACGAGCCTCAAACTGCTCGCTGTCTACAACAGATACGGCACCTGTCAAATTGGCCTTTTTCTGTACGCCGAAACCTACGACTACAACTTCGCTCAGAGACTTAGAGTCTTCATGCATTGTAATAGTAAGATGTGATCCGGCCTTGAAATTTGTAGTCACAGACTTGTAACCGATATAGGTAACGGTAAGTTTGCCGCTTGTCACTCCGCTGATAGAGAAGTTACCGTCAATGTCGGTCAAGGCACCTTTCTTTTCTGCGCCGTCGATTTTAACTGTGGCTCCGATAACGGGCTGGCCCGTGTCATCAAGAACCTTACCCTTAAGCACACCTACTTGTGCAACGGCATTAACGCCGTCAGTGCCTGCCCAGGCTTCGGGCGGACAAAATGTAAAGCTCGCGCCAAGCAATGCTGTGCATAAAGCTGCGCGCCTTAACATTAACTTAAATTGTTGATTTCTGTCCATGTAGTACTTATTTATTATTTAAGGTATTTTTCATTATGTCATGAAAAAGTTTTCATCTGTTGCTCTTATCGTATGTGTGAAAAAGCAATCTACTAATTCATGTTTTTCACGTTTGAAAATATTTTATTAGTTATTTTTTTATTTTTGCGATTGCAAAGATATTGTGAAATAATGTAAAATAGGGGGGGTAATTCGTAAAAAAAAAGGTATTTTTAAGAAAAAAGCACCTTTTTACGCCGAAAAAGGCCTCTTTTTAGTATTAAAAAGTCTTTTACTTGTATTTATACAATAAAACGGCCAAAATCGGATGAATTATGAAATATTTAGATTTAACCGCATTCAATAAAATATTTTAGGGATAAAAATGCAAAGAAAAAACATCTGACGAATTATTTATATCCTCGGCAAAATTTTCGTCAGACAAAAAGCACCTAAATTACCGGCACATGCAACATTAATTATATCATGATGAGATCAGCCGGCCTGCATGTGTTAATCTGTATTAACCCAAATCAGTCATTACCTATTTTGACTTGTCCATGACAAGTCAGCCCCGACGACACGGCACACCAGCATAACGGCAAGAATATTTTTGCAATAAAAAAAATGACAGACGCAAGGCTTTTACACCCGCGCCTGTCATTCTCAATTAAGTCAGTGTCACGTCAACAACACCTATTATCTATATGTGCGGGGCGTGGCACATCACGCCTCCGCAAACACACTGTCTTTTATTTCAAAGGTTTCAGCACAAATGTGAACTCCTTGTCGCCATACTCAACACGGTATTTTGGCAGGGCAAATCCGTTCATGCTCCAGCTGTCTACGCCTCCCACACCGGTCTGTGCCATGTCGATGATAAGGTTGGTAAACTTCGACTTGGGCACCTGCGGGCTGTGGCGCTGCTCTTTGTCGTCGCCGTCGTCGAGGTCTTCGATGTTATAGTGAAGTGCTGAAGCCGAGAAGAGTCCGGCGTTGCTTACTTCAAGACCGAATCCGTTGGCGTCGGTCTGTCTCCACCAGCGCAGGTCGCTCTTGGTGCCGTTTTCCTGCGGACGTATGTAAGGATAGAACTGCTCGTCGGCAGTCTGGCTGTATATGCCTACATTCTGCGACTCCTTGCGGTCGGCATAGTTCTCTATAGGTCCGCGGCCGTAGAATGTGCTGCGGTCAATGCCGTAAGGCATCTGCATCAGCATGCCGAAGCGGAACATCGTGGGCACCTTCTCGCCTTCAGTTGCGTCCATCTTCTCTGTTATCTTCATACTTCCGTCGGCAGATATGGCGTAAGTAAGAGTGAGCGTTGCCTTAACGGCAGGCATGTCGTATTTTGCTATGACAACGGCAGGGCATTTCTCATCGGCACCCTCAACCTTCTTGCCTTTCTCTACGGTGAGTGATGTGAGCTTCATCTCGGGATTGTTCCAAACCTTAGCATTCTTGTTCATGCCTGCGCCCATATCGTTGTCGGTAACGGCGCGCCAGAAGTTGGGCTTCATTGTGCCGCCCTCACCGAGGAGCTGCTTGCCGGCATACTCGTAACGGGTGATAAATCCGCTTGCCTTGTCGAACTCAACAGTAAACTGGTCGTTGCCGACGGTCATCACAGTCTCGTTCTTCTTATTTGTTGTCTTTGTCTTGGGTTTGTCGGTTGCGGCATAGGCCACAGGAGCATACTCAGTGATGGGCAACTGCTGATAAGCCACGGTCTGGCCTTCTGCCATGAGCGGCTCGGCACTCTTCAGCTTATAGTCGATGTTGAGCATCGTCTCGCCCTTCACGTCTGTAAGGTCATAAGGCAGGGTTATCTCTGCGGTCTGTCCGGGAGCTACATTCAGGTCGTTTACGGTTCCGCTCTGAACGGCCTTGCCGTCGGCCATGAGCGTCCAGCAGAGGCGGTAGTTAGACAGGTCGCGGAAAGAGTTTTCGTTATGAACGCTTATTTTGCCGGCATTGAGGTCAACGGGAGCCGTCCATATACTCTGATAATAGTAAGCCACCTCGTAGGCATGAGGATTAAGCACACGGTCGGGACTTATCAGTCCGTTGCAGTTAAAGTTGTTGTCGCTCGGGTCGTAGCTGTTCCAGTCGCCGCCATACTTGTATATCTTTACGCCGTTGGCATCGGTTCCGTGGAGCGCCTGGTCAACAAAGTCCCATATAAAGCCGCCCTGGAACACCGGATATTTGCGAACAAGGTCCCAATACTCCTTGAAGCCGCCGCCTGAGTTGCCCATCATGTGTGCATACTCACACTCTATAAGAGGTTTGTTGAAGCGCGGGTTCTTGGCATAGCGCTCGCAGCCGTCCTGATTGAGATACATCGGACAATACACATCGGTGTTCTCGCCGCCGTGAGCCTGCTCATACTGAACCGGACGGCTCAGGTCTTGTGTCTTTATCCACTTATATGCCGCAATAAAGTTGTCGCCGTTCACGGTCTCGTTGCCAAGCGACCAGAATATAATGCTCGGATGATTGAAGAATGTCTGCACATTGCGCTGGTTGCGCTCCATAATCTGCTTTGCAAACATAGGTTTCTTGGCAGGAGCATCGTCGCCGTAGCCGAATCCGTGGCCTTCCTGGTTTGCCTCTGCACAGAGATAAATGCCATACTCGTCGCACAGGTCATACCATTCGGGGTCGTCGGGGTAATGGCATGTGCGCACGGCGTTGATGTTCATCCTCTTCATGATGGTCAGGTCCTGAATCATGCGCTCGCGTGTCATTACATAACCCAAGTCGGGGTCCATCTCATGACGGTTCGCACCTTTTATATATATATGCTTGCCGTTGACAAGCACCTGAGCATTCTTAATCTCAACCTTGCGGAAACCTACTCGCACGGGAACCACCTCGGCAACCTTGCCCTTCGCGTCGGTGACAACGGCCGTAAGTGTATATAAATAAGGTGTCTCGGCCGACCACTTGTTAGGATTCTTAACTTCCATGGTCAGACCTACGTTAACCTTGCCTCCGGCCTTGGCCTCAGCCACCTTGTTGCCCTTGGCGTCGGTCAGCACGAAATCAACTTTGTTGGTCTTGCCCTTCAGTGTGGCGTTTATTGTGAGCGTACCGTCAGTATAGTTGTTCACAAGGTCGGGAGTTACGCGTATGTCAGCCAGCTGCACGTTCTTGTCGCGGCTGTACAGATAGCAGTCGCGGGCAACGCCGCTCAGGCGGAAGAAGTCCTGATCCTCGCAATAAGAGCCGTCGCACCAGCGGAATGTCTGGAAAGCTATGAGGTTCTCGCCCGGCTTAACGTATTTTGTGATGTCAAATTCGGCGGCAATCTTGCTGTCTTCTGAATATCCCACAAATCTGCCGTTAACCCAAAGATACATGTTGGACGTAACCGAACCGAAATGGGCAACAATCTGTCGTCCGTTCCACGATGCGGGAATATTGATCACGCGGCGGTAAGACCCTACGTGATTGTCCTTTACGGGCACCTCGGGCGGATTGTCTGTAAAATGTCCTCGCCATGCGAATCCGGCATTAACATATTCGGGATCGCCATATCCGTTGAGCTCCCACATGCCGGGCACAGGCATCTCGCCCCATTTGGAGTCGTCGTATCCGGCGGCAAAGAAGTCGGCGGGGCGCTGGTCGGCATTCTCCACCCAGTTGAATCTCCATTTGCCGTTAAGCGAAATGTAGTTGGCCGAAGCCTTTTTGTCGCCGCGTGCGGCGTCAACGCTCTCGAAAGCGAAATACGAAGTGTGGCACGGGAAGCGGTTAATCTGATTTACACCAAGGTCGTGCCACTCGGTAAACGCAGGTTGCAGCACACTTGCCGTCTTGCTGTTTTGGGGCACTGCAGCCGCTGCTGCGCCAAACTGCATCAGCGCGACAATGGCTGTTACAAAATTTTTATTCATGCGGTAGTAGTATTTAATAAAATTATAATTTAATGTAATTTATGTGCAAAGTTAAAGGTTCTATTATAAAAGAATGGTGTCCTTTTCGTACAAAAAAGGGTGTAAATGATATATTTTTGATGATTAACGGGCGTATTTGTCATTTAAAATTGTATTTTTGCATAACATATTTTAAAATAAACAGAAATACAACCATGACAAACTATATTAGAGTCTTGCTTGCCTCGGTGTTATTATTTACAGCGTTTACGTCGATGTCGGCTCCTACCGGAAATTTTACAGTGATAGACGGAAACGACGGTTTGCCAGACAACACAATAATGACCATGCTGCAAGACTCCAATGGATATCTGTGGCTCGGAACTTTCAACGGCCTGTGCCGCTACGACGGCGTGTCGTTTACCACATACCGGCACAACCCTACAGACAACAGCTCGATGGCGGCAAGCACGGTGATAGAACTTTATGCCGACAAAGGCGGACTGTTTGTAGGACTTAACGTCGGCATAGACTATTATTCGTTCGAAGACGGCGTGTTCCACCGGTGCAGCAAGATAAAGTCGGGCCGTAAAAAAACAATAGACAGGGCTACAATGTCGTTTGCCGCCATAGGGGGCCGGCTGTTCTATGCCGATGCCGACGGCGCGCTGTATGTAAACTCTGCCACTGACAAGTTTACGTTTATACATATTCCTCACAAATTCAAGATTTACTCGCTTTGCGCCGCAGGCAACAGCCTGCTGGCTGCCGGAAGCAAAGGGCTCTACCAGCTGTCGGCCGACGGCCGCAGGGTGATGTCGCAGCAGCCGCTAAGCCCGCAATCGCTCGACAAACTGAAAATTTCATATATACCGCAGACAGGAATGATATATGTGGGATGCGGACTCGGATTTTCGTCATCGGCATTCACGCTGGGCAAGGCCGGACTGCAGCGCAGCAACAGATATGTGCCGGCAAACCTTACGGGCGCAGTGTGGTATAACGGCCACACAGTGTTTGCCACCGACGGCTACGGTGTGATTACCGACGACGGCAACAGCCACACGGTGTACACGACGGCCAACTGCGGACTAAGCGGCAACGTTATCTACTCGCTGCTGGCCGACAGCGAAAGCGGCGACCTGTGGCTGGGCACTTACCGCGCCGGACTGGTGCACTATCAGAGCGAGCGCTCGCCCTTCGCGCTGCTCGGCACGGCATCGGGCGACCTCACATTCGACATCGTTACGGCCGTAAGCCCTGTCGGCGGACTGCTGTATGTGGGGCTCGACGGAGGCGGACTTAACATTTACGACACCAGGTCGGGGCTTATCAAGTCGCTCAACACCCACAACAGCAACATCCCGGGCGACAACGTGGTGTCTACCCTATTCGACGGCACCGGCCTGTGGATGGCGGTCTACACCAAGGGACTCGCAAGATACAATCCCTCAACAGGCTCTTTTGAATGCTGGCCCATGCCGGGGAGCAGCGCCAACGGCGCCATGAACAACGTGTGGTGTCTGGCTGACGACGGCATGGGAAACATATGGGTGGGCGGACCCTACCTTTACATCTTCAACAAGAAGACGCACACGTTCAAGACCATAAAGGGCATGGGCAACATAAAATGCTCTTCGATACACATCAGGGGAAAATATGCCTGGGTGTCGTCTAACGTCTACGGCATATACAAAATAGACATCGGCACCCGCAAGATTGCGGCCCACTATACGGCATCTTCCGACAAGACGCGCATTCCGGCCGACAATGTGAAATATGTGTATGCCGACAGGCGGGGACTGCTGTGGTTCACCGTCGAGAACGTGGGGCTCTACACCTTAGACCCGTCCACGGACAGGGTGAAAAGCTATAACACCGACGACGGACTTACCTCGCCGCTTGTCACTTCGATAATTGAAGACGGCAAAGGAAGAATGTGGATGGGAACCAACGGCGGCGGACTGTTCTGCTACAACATAGAGTCGGGCAAGTTTGTAAAATACGACACATCGGCCAACATGCCGCAGATATTCACCTACGGCGCGGCTGCCATATACGGCGGAACGGCATATATGGGCACCATCGACGGCATGCTGCGGTTCAGACTTACCGAAGCGGGCCACACCAAGTTTAACACATGCGTTGCCTACAACTGTCTGAAGCTCATGGGCAACGACCTGCGCTCGTTCAGCCTCTACGGAAAGAAGAGCCCGTCGGTAGAACTCTCCTACGACCAAAACTTCTTCACCGTGTCGTTCTCGGTGCCCGAGCTCCACAATCCCGGCAGCCAGCGGTTCTCGTGCCGGCTCGAGGGGCTCGAAGAGCAGTGGCGATACCTGGCGGGCACGCGCGAAGTGTCTTACACCAACGTGCCGCCCGGACACTACAGGCTGTATGTGCGCTCTACCGATGCCGACGGAAAATGGGGCAAGCCGTCGGTGCTGCTGATAACGGTGACTCCGCCGTGGTGGAAAACGCCATGGGCCATCATCATGTGGTTCTTAATCGGGTCGGCCGCCGTGATAGCAGGGTTCCGACTGTGGATTAACGACCAGAAGGCAAAGCAGAGGATACACATAAGCGAGATAGAGAAAGACGCCACCAAGAGGCTGTCGGAGGCAAAGCTCAACTTCTATGCCAACATCACCCACGAGCTGCGCACGCCAGTGTTTCTCATCATGGCGCAGCTCGAAGAGCTCATCAACGCCCACAAGCCCGTGGTGAGCGTGCCGTCGCCGTATCTGATGATGATGTACCGCAGCGCGGCAAAGCTCAACAAGCTCATATCGCGCGTCATCGACTTCAGAAAGATGGACTCGGGCAAACTCGTGCTGCAGCCGCGCCGGGCCGACATCATTGCGTTCTGCGAGGGACTCGTTGAGGACTACACCGAGCTCTGCTCGCAAAAGAACATAAAATTCGTGTTTGTGCACAAGGCACTGTCGATAAGGCTCGACTTCGACCCCGAAAAGCTCGACATCATACTGTCGAACCTTGTCAGCAACGCATACAAATACACCAAAGAAGGCGGCAAGGTGGAACTGTCGGTAGACGACACGGGCAACGAGGTTGCCATATCTGTCAGAGACAACGGCATAGGCATCATGGAAGACATGCAGGAAGCCATATTCAAGGGATTCTTCCGCACCGAGCGGGGCAAGCGGCAAAGCGGGGGCGACGGCATGGGACTGGCCTTCGTGAAACAGCTCGTGGAGCTTCACGGAGGAACGATAAGCGTGGAAAGCAAGCCCGAGCAGGGAGCCAAATTCACGTTCAGACTGCCAAAGACGCAGGCCGGAGCCGCCGAGGAGGAGACGCCGGCGCGCAAGACCGCAAGACCGGCCATAGAGGCTGCCGCCGCCAAACGCCCCGAAGAGGCCGCCGCTGACAATACGGGCGGAAACGGCACGAGGGCGGCCAACCCGACGGCGCTGCACTCGATACTGATAATAGACGACGAACACGACACGGTGGACCTGCTGGAACGCAACCTCGAGGCCGACTTCAAGATATACAAGGCATACAACGGCGCCGAGGGACTCGAAATGGCGGGGAAATTTCTGCCCGACATCATTCTGTGCGACCTGATGATGCCCAACATGGACGGCATGCAGATGCTCACCGAGCTCAAAAAGGACAAAAAGCTGCAAAACATCAAGGTGGTTATCTTTACGGCCAAAAGCTCTGAAGAGGACATGATAAAGGCTTTCGACAGCGGCGCCGACGCCTACGTGACCAAGCCCATATCGCTGAAATATCTCAGAACGCGCATCGACAGACTCGTGGCTCAGACCGACACGGCGCTGATAACCGGAACGATGCGCAGCGACAGGAAGACATACAACAAGGAGGAACAGATATTCCTGCTGAGGTGCCGCGAGATTATTGACGACAACCTTGCCAACGACGACTTTAACGTTGACTTCATGGCCGACAAGCTGGCTATGAGCCATTCGGCTCTCTACAAGAAGATTAAGGCCATGACGGGAATGTCGCTGATTGAGTTTGTCAACGAATACAAGGTGTATAAGGCTGTGCAGATGTTCAAGCAGGGGGCCACGTCGGTAGACAAGGTGGCAGAGAAATGCGGATTCAACGATGTCAAGAACTTCCGCGAGATGTTTAAGCGCAAGATGAACGTTACGCCTAAACAGTATATACAGAACCTGTGACACAGCCCCCGGCGCGCCCACGCCCGGCACGGGGGCGGCAGCGCCCGCCTTGGCTGAACGCCCTTATAACACGGGGCGGCAGAAGCCCGCAGCCGCTGCCGACGCAAAATGGTCTGCTGCCCACCGGCGGTAGAGCGACTTGTTGTGTGCCGGCTTGTCCGGGCAAGCCGCAACATGCCTCGACGCCCCGTCCCGATTGCCGTTCAGCCAAATCGCCATCCGCCCCCGTCCGGCGCAACGCGGCGCGGAATGGGCATATCGTGGGAAGTAATGAAGAGACATGGATAAAAGGAGGGAAGCCAACATTAGGGATAACGGCAGACAGTAAATTTTCAGGACAAAATATTTTTTCAATCTGGAAAATCAATATATAACAACTGTTAAACCAAAGCACTATTAAGCGCAAATCTATTAACACAAATTTACTTTTAGTACATTATTACACCAAAAATCATGCCTATTTCACGCCTTAACAGGCATGTTTTATCATCCCAAAGAGCCACTTTTACATCATAAAGCGGCCACTTTTGAAAGATAAACGGCCGAGTAATATTTTTTAACCATTGCACCAACAACTTAAAATCTGTCTAAATCCCTGTGTTTCAACGCTTTGACAAAAATAGTTATTTTTTGACGTTTTTACGGTCAAAATACGGTTTCGCAGTCAGCATCGCCATTCTGAAAGCGTCAAACGGATGAAATTAATCAGAATATTTTACAAACACCATCATTGTCTCTAAGCCACAATACACCATCAGCAAACAATCTACAATACTTATAACACTCTGCAACAAGATAAAGTCTTCGCCATTTCTTATCAGTCTTTCAAATAAGAAGAAAAATGAAAACTTAATGCCCCAATAATTAAAGAACAAAAGCAAAATGGCTATGTTTTAGCTATTTTAAGGCTTAAATACCAATATCACCCTTAAAAATATTGAAAATCACCCCCCCGATTGATAAAATTTTATAATTTTGCAAGTCAATAACAGATATGATGTCATCAATACGACAAAAACGCAAAAACGGTTACAAGATAATCGGCATGCGCAAAATGTAAATTAGATTAATAGTCATGAAAACACACTCTAACGAATGAATAAGACCAATGCAGACTGTACTGTTCATACACATGAAACTAAAATTACAGCCAACAGCGACAACGTGTTATCGACTATATCCAATCCACCTTAATAGATATAAATATAAAAAAAGAAATACCATGCGAAAATTAATTCTTATTTTAACCGCATTATTCACGGCCCTGCCCTTCTTTGCACAAAGCAAATACACAATCAGAGGCCGTGTCGTAGACGCGCTAATGCGCAACGAACTGCCGGGAGCAACAGTCGAACTGCTGTCAGGCAAAGATAGTTCGGTTATTTCATCCATCGTTGCCAACGTGCAAAGCTACAACGACATGAAGGGAATGTATAATTCTTCTGTCTTCAGTTTTGAAGTTCCAAGAGTAAAAGGCGACTCTTATATCATACGGGCAAGCTATCTCGGTTTTGAAACAGGATATGTAAAAGTAAGCCTTGCAAATATTAACCGCCGTGAGTTTGAACGCACCATCCCTGACATTACGCTGAAACGCAACTCAAAGGTTCTTGATGAACTTGAAGTTGTAGGCACTAAAGTGAAATTCTATTATAAGGGCGACACCGTGGTGTATAATGCCGATGCATTCGTACTTGCCGAAGGCTCCATGCTCGACGGACTGGTGCGCCAACTGCCCGGAATGGAATTTGGAAAGGACGGCAACATATACCACAACGGAAAGTTGGTGGAAAACCTGTTGCTGAACGGAAAAGAATTCTTTAAAGGCGACAACCAGATAATGCTCGACATGCTGCCGGCATACACCGTGAAAAACATCAGAATGTATGACAAATACGGACACAAAAGCGAACTGCTGGGACAAAAGTTGCAGGACGACAAACTGTATGTAATGGACGTGGTGCTGAAACGTGAATACTCAGTAGGATGGATGGCCAATGCAGAGGCCGGCGGCGGAACGTCTGACCGATACCTCGGACAGCTGTTTGCCATGAGACACACCGACCATTCGAGAATTTCGCTCTACGGAGCCGTCAACAATCTTAACGACAAGAGAAAGCCGGGACAAGATACCAACTGGAGTCCGGACCAGCTATCGCCGGGACAAAGCAAGGAAATACACGGCGGCATTGACTACTATGTGGGCGACCGTGAAGGGAAATACGAGCTCAGCGGCAACGCACAAGTGGCTCACTCTGATTTCGACTTAGAGGAGAACACCGATAAGGTGAACTTCCTGCCGACAAACGACACTTACGAGTATATACGCTCTCTGAGCCGTAACAAGTCGCTCAGCGTCAACACATCACATCAGTTCTACTTCAAGTGGGACAAAGCCAACCTGACAATAAATCCTATACTAAACTACAACAAGTATGAGAACGTTAACAACACTCTCGACGGAATATTCAACGAGCAACAGACGGGTATGAGCCGCAACATACTTGAAAACCTGTACTCACCAACCGTATCTGACGACATTCGGCGCGCTGCAGTGTACAGATACCGCACAGAGTCGCTCGGAAAAGGGCATACTATTAACGGAAGCATATCGGCAACAAGCATTATAAAAATAAATAATTTCGGCGACCACATCAGCTTCAATGCATCAGCATCGGGAGGCAACAAGCACGAAGACCTCTTCAACCGATACGGCACCCTTTATGGAGCAAATGGAGAAACAGGACCTTCAGGATATCAATATTTCAAGAACAGACCCGACAAGAACTTCAATTTCAGCCTTGGCGCATCATACGGATACAAGATGAACAATCATCTGAGCTTGTCGATAAACTTCAACTACGAACGTAAGCACAAAAATCAACATTCGTCGCTCTACCTGCTCGACAAACTTACAGGATATGACGACAGCGAAATAGGAATGTTGCCCTCGCTGGCTGAATATGAACAGACATTCGACCCGCGCAACAGTTTTATAGCAAAATCAACGGACAATATCTATACCATATACCCTGGTGTGTCGTGGAACTATAAAAACAGCAAGGGAACGTCGTTCTATCTTCAGTCAAATGTAGGGATTTCTCCGACCAGACAAAGCCTCAACTATCTCAGAGGTTCTGTAGACACTGCCATCGTAAGAAATTCAATTCAGGTGATGACACCGTTTACAATATTCACAATGTCAAACGCTAAACAGCATGCCAGACTGCAACTTGTATTCAGATTACAGTCGAAAACTCCTGACCTTGTGAACATGGTCAACATGACCGACGACACCGATCCGCTGAACATCACCATAGGCAATCCAGACTTGAAAAACGAACAGAATTACAACTTTAACCTGATGATGTCTAAGTCAAATCCCGAAAGCCAGTTCACACACAGCATAAGGGCCAATTATGTATTGGTGAAAAACGCGCTGTCTATGGGATATACGTATAACCCTGCTACAGGCATAAGGACATACCGTGCTGACAATGTGGACGGAAATTGGCTGGCAAATGCCGCATATACACTCAGTATGCCACTTGATAAGGCAAAAAGGCTGACACTGAACACGTCTCCGCAAATTGAATATGCCAACAGCGTAGACCTTATAGGCGAAAGCACAACCGAGACATTCAGCGCTGCACGCAGCTCGGTAAGGACACTCATGCTGAAAGAAGATCTCAGCCTTGATTATCAGATAGGCAAATCGCAGGTCGGACTGAAAGGTTCTTACGCATGGAGACGCATCAACGGAGCCGCAGCCAACTTCAACGACTTCAACGCCATGGACTTCAACTATGGAGCGACGGCAATGATAAGCCTGCCGTGGAACTGCCAGCTTAGCACAGATATCACGATGTACTCACGCCGAGGATATACGGGAAGCTCGATGAACACGGACGACCTGGTGTGGAACGCACGACTGTCGCACACCGCGCTGAAAGGAAAACTGACCATAATGCTCGACGCTTTCGACATTCTCAACCAGATCAACAACGTTACCAGAGTGGTTAACGCACAGGGACGTGTGGAGACTTTCACCAACGCACTGCCAAGATACGCACTGCTTCACGTGGCATACAAGCTGAACATTGCACCGAAAAAGAAATAAGAAGGACAAAACATATATAACAAAAAGGATGCGGCACTAAACATTATGCCGCATCCTTTTATCGTGTCATGACAGCTGTATCAAGAATTATCACATGAGAAGTCAGACAGCGATACAAAATTCTCATGACATCTAATGCCGCTTTTTGGATTAATAACATACGCCACAATGTCTGTTTCAGATTAACGCATTAACAATACTTATAAATAAATTTACTGCAAAATTCACGATATAAGGCACAAAATACCAATAACACCCTTAAAAATCTTAAAATTACCCCCCGGATTGATAAAATTTCATAATTTTACATTCGGCAAATCCATGAATATCACATAACGGCAAAAACGCAAAGATGATTACGGACGTAATCAGAAAAGCGCAAAATGTAAATTAGATAATCAGTGCTTACACAAGATATATACAGAACCGCAACAAGCAGAACCATGAAAATAATTGCAACGTTATTAATTTTACTTACATCCATACAGGGCTTTGCCCAAGGCACATTAACACTGAAAGGCAAGGTATACGACAACAAGACACGTAACGAACTGCCGGGGGCAACAATACAGCTGATGAAGGCGGACAGCACAATAATAGCTACGACAACGGCATTGTCTGAATGGCGCAATGACGACCGGACGGGCGAAACGTCCGACTACATGCTGACCGTGCCCAGACAGGATGCCACATATATCATAAGATGCAGCATGCTGGGATATAAGACAACAGAAATGACCGTGAAGCTGAACAACCTGAAGAAGCGCGAATTTACACGTGAGCTGCCGCCGCTGCTGATGCGTGAAGAGTCGAAAGTGCTGAAAGAGGTTACCGTATCTGCCACAAAGGTGCAGTTTTATTACCGTGGCGACACCGTAATATACAATGCCGACGCCTTCGTATTAGCAGAAGGTTCGATGCTCGATGTGCTTGTGCGTCAGTTGCCGGGTGTGGAGATACGCGAAAACGGAGACATATATCACGACGGACGGCTGGTGGAGAAACTTATGCTCAACGGCAAGGACTTCTTCAGAAGCGACAAGAAACTGATGCTTGACAACCTGCCGACATATACGGTGAAGCAGATTGAAGTTTATGACAAGCTGGGCGAACGCAGTGAGTTTACAGGACATGAGCTGCCTGAAGACAAGGAGTATGTAATGGACGTAAAACTGAAAAAGGAATACTCTGTAGGCTGGATGGCCAATGCCGAGGCAGGCGCAGGACTGGCAGAGAAAGGCTATACCGGCGACACTCCATACATGGCCCGTCTGTTCGCCATGCGCTTCACCGACCATTCACAACTGGCAGTCTACGCCAATGCCAACAACCTGAGCGACGAACGCCGTCCGGGAAACAACGACGGTTTTAAGCCGGAAAACTTAAACACCGGCACGCTGACGCAACAGCTGGCAGGAGTAACTTACGGAATAAATGCACGCAATAAGAAATGGACACTGAGCGGCGACGCCAACGTGTCGCACAGCATACTGCACAGCGATGAGACAACCGACCGCACTAACTTTCTTACGTCGGGCGACACCTATGACCATATACAAAGCTACAGCCGCGAAGACAACTTCAGACTGTCTACGGACAATAAATTTGAATATAACTTCAAATTAATGAAACTAACCCTGCGCCACTCGCTGCTCTACCAGCACTTCGACAACACCAGCAGCATGGCGAGCGAAACGAGAGGCGACACGCTGCTAAACCGCTATTATAATAAAGGACTGACGCGCGGACACGACCTAAAGACGGGACTGCTTGCCAGATCGCTCATCAAATTTAAGGACAACACAGCCGACAACATCGAGGCTAAAGCCAGCGTGATATACAACAACCGCAAGGATGACACATTCAAGCGCTATGACCTATATCTGGGCAATGCCTCACAGCCCACTCAGCACGCCGACCAATATTATCGTAACCACCCTGACCGCAACTATACGGTAAACGCGTCAGTGGCATACAACAGGCAGATAAGCCAGGGGCTGCTGCTTGAACTGGGATATGGAATAGAACACACCGAAGCCGACCGTAACTCGCGCCTCTACCGCCTTGACCTGCTTGAGGATTATGAACAGGGCGACATGGGCATCCTGCCGTCTGTGGCCGAATATGAAGCTACACAAGACATGCGCAACAGCTACGAAAGCAAGACTGCCGGCACCGACCATACAATAACGCCCTCGATATACTTCTATCATATCACCGAGAAAGGGCGCTGGTCGGGACAGATAACCATGCCTATAACCCTGCGCCGCAACAAGCTTGACTATGAACGCGGAGCAATAGACACAACGCTGACGCGCACATCGGCACTGATAGGATTCAGAAACACATCGCTCTACTGGACAAGCAAAGACGAGACACGCAGGTTCGGCATAAGATACAGACTTAATCCGCAGACGCCCGACCTGCTGAATATGGTGAACATGCGCGACGACACCGACCCGCTGAACATACATGAAGGAAATTCGGGACTGAAAAACAGCTACAACCACAGCATAAGCATAAGCTACGACATGAACGTGAAGAAAGACTACAATTATTCGTGGTCGCTCGACGCAGGACTGACAGACAACGCCATAGCCATGGGCTATACTTACGACCCGGCAACAGGAATACGGACATACCGCGCACAAAACGTTGACGGCAACTGGAACATTGCGCTGTACAACGGATTCAAGTTTCAGAAGAAAAGACTAATGTTCTCGTCTATACTGAACGCTTCGCACCAGCAGAATGCCGACCTTGTAGGAATAAACAGCGGCATGAAGCGCAGCATTGTAAGAACCGAAGGCATTGGCACACTCATCAATGCCAACTACACTTTTGGCAATAATGCAATCGGTGTAAAATTCGACGGAGAGTGGAAGTATGTCAACAGCCGTCAGGAGGACTTCACCAATCTAAACATCTGGAACTACAACTATGGCCTGACAGCCAACTTAAATCTTCCCCTCCACTTACAGCTGTCAACCGACCTGACAATGTTCTCGCGCAGGGGATATCACGACTCGTCGCTCAACACCGACGACCTTGTATGGAATGCCCGTCTGTCATACTCAACAATGAAGGGCAACCTGATTTTCATGCTCGACGGTTATGACATACTGAGCCAGCTGTCAAACATCACTTATACTCTAAACGGACAAGGACGCACAGAAGTACGCCGCAACGTGCTGCCGCAGTATGTGCTGTTTCATGTCCAATACAGACTGAACAAAAAGCCGAAGAGGTAATAACATGACTTTTAAAACATAATCAGTAATCGGGCAACCGTTGTACATACACCAAAGGCAAAAGACAATACGGCAGAATTATAATAACATAAACTTGGGTCAAACTAAAACAAAAAAGGATGCGGCACAGATTTTTATGCCGCATCCTTTTATATTAAATCACACAAAATAACCGTAAACCTGCGATACATCATCCCTTGTCAACGCAAAGCAGACATTCCATCTGTCTTATCACATTCTGACGCCACTCTGCCAAGACACCCTCAAAGGTGTCGTCTTCAGACTGGAACATACCGGTGATAAAGTTTCTCGCAAGAAAGGGAAACGTGATAAGACTGTAGAAGGTTATAAACACCGTGCGTATGGGCACGCGGCGTATGCTGCCGTTGTCCATCTCTGACAGCAGACTGTCTTTCATTCTGCCGAGATAAGGCATTACGGGCAACGACATCACTACACGCAGAAAATTGTCAACATCGCGGTCGATCTCGCGCAAGACGAACAGCGGCAGTTCGGGATTCTCGCCGAACACGCGGCAATAGGCATCAAAGACATCGCCCACGCGGTCGGCAACAGGGCGGTCGGTCTGCATGACAATGCTCTGTATCTTAGGGACAAAGGTCTGAATGATGATGCCGAACACGGCGTTGAACATCTTCTCCTTTGTGCGGAAGTAATAGTGCAGCACGGGCCGGTTGATGCCCACCCGCGCAGCTATCTCACTCATGCTCGTATCCGAAAAGCCCTTCTCGATAAACAGTGCCTTGGCGGCATTGATTATTCTCTGTTCAAGGTTTTCATTACAGGTCTGCTCCGACATATCCCCAATCATTTTAAGTTATCAATGAACAACAACATACGGTTAATAATGTTAACCTCGCTTACACCGCTGTCGAAGTCGAGCGACAGGATGTTTATCTGAGGCAGGAGCAGACGTATGCGCTTCTCTATTCCCTTGGAAACTATATGGTTGGCAATGCAGCCGAAGGGCTGAAGGCTCACCACGTTTCTCACTCCGTAATGATAATACGTCATTATCTCGGCAGGCAGAAGCCAGCCCTCGCCAAACTGGGCGTTGAGCGATATGACGCTGCGCGCCTCGTCGGCTTCGGCAAAGATGTCGCGGAACGGAAGGAAATATCTGAAGGCGGAGCATATACGGTTTACTTCGTCTATCTGGCGGCTCACTATCTTGTAGCCGAGATTATATACAAACTCGGGCAGCTGGCTCTTCTCGATGTATGACTTAACCCTTACTTTGCGGTTGACGAACGCCTGCATGAAGAAGTCGGTCAGGACAGACGGCACCACCTCTATGCCGCGGCCTATTAGCCAGTCGATGACGTTCTTCTGGGCAAAGGGGTTGAACTTGAGGAATATCTCGCCCACAACACCCACCTTGCGACATTCGCGGTCGAGGCAGATGCCGTTAAACTCACGAGCGGCGTCGGCAAGAAATCCGAACATCTCTTTCGACTTGTTCTGGGATATGAGTTTCTCGCCTAACTTAAGGTATTTGTCGCGCAGTCGCGCTGCCTCGCCTTCCTTGTTCTCGCGTGCCACCGACGCATAATAGAACTTGGATATACTGTCGCTGTAAAGTATCGCCCTGAGAGCCACGGGCAGCACTTTGAGCCAGTTGATTCTGAATCCGGGCTGCTCGTTGCGTATGGTGCTGCCCAGCGTAAGCGATATTACGGGCGTACCGGCATAGCCTGCCTCAACAAGAGCCTTCTTGATCATTGCCACATAGTTGCTCGCCCTGCACTGTCCGCCGGTCTGAGTCATGGCAACCACGGTGCGGTCGGGGTCGTACTTGCCACTCCTGAATGCCTTTATCACGTCGCCCACGATGAGCGTGGCAGGATAGCACACCTCGTTGTTGGCAAACTTAAGTCCCCACTCGCACGACTCGGTGTTGCTCAGCGGCAGGTTGTCAACGTCGTATCCGGCATAGCGCATGATTGCCGGGATGAGCGGAGAGATGAATGGAGTGAAATACGGAATGATTATCTTGCGGTCGCGGAAGGTCTTGTCGTATATCGGCGTTGTCTTAAACTCTGCCGCAGTGCCAGGCTGCGCCGCGTCGCGCTCTGCCTGCGAGAGGCGTATGCTCTCGATGAGCGAGCGTATGCGCAGCTTCATTGAGCCAACGTTGTTGATGTCGTCGAGCTTGAGCAGCGTGAGCGACTTGCCGTTGCGCAGCAGCATGTCTCTTATCTCATCAACGAGGAAGGCGTCGGGGCCGCAGCCGAACGATGTCATCTCGATAAACTGCACGTTGCCGCCCTGCATGGCGCACCACTTGGCAGCCTTAAGTATTCGGTTGGGATAAGACCACTGGTCGAGGAAATGTGAGTCGCCCGTGTCGATATGCTCGTTGCGCACAATGTCCTCGCTTATCACGTCGAAGCCCATTTCAGCAAGGATGTAAGATATGCGGTGCTGTATGAGCGGGTCGGTGTGATAAGGGCGGCCTGCGAGCATCACGGTAAAGCGGCCTGCCTTAGTGGCATCGCTGAGTATTGCCTTGTTGTGGGCGGCAAGCTCTGAAGCGTAATGCTCCTCAACGCTCACGGCATGTCTGAATGCCTTTTCAATGGTTTGACCTTCAACGCCGAGCGTGCTGAGATATTTGGTACACTGCCTTAACAGCAGTTTCTTGTTCTTGAATGATATTGCGGGAGAGTCTACAGGCACCATTGAGCCTTGTACGCTCTTTATCACTTCCGAATAGCCTGTAACGACAGGACAGTTGAAGCAGTTTTGTTCATCGCCCTGCTTCTCGAAGATTACGAAGGGCATGAATATCCTGTCTACCTTGCGTGCGGCAAGACTCTCGATGTGGCTGTGGACAAGTTTGGCAGGGAAACAGATGTTGTCGGACATCACCATGCGCGCGCAACGCTCATAGCCGGCAAAGTCGGAAGCGTCAGACAGGCACACCTGTATGCCGCAGTCGGTGAAGAGCGTATGCCAGAACGGGAAGTCTTCATACATGTTAAGGCAGCGCGGTATGCCTATCGTCATTAGCGGACTTTCCACTTTCTGCTCTGCACGGCCGAACAGCAGGTCGTACTTAAACTTGTAAGCGTTTTGTCCGGCAGCCTTCTTCTCGCCGTTGGTGAATACCTTTTCGCAGCGGTTGCCCGAATAGTATTTCTTTCCGTTCTCAAAGTTGTAGCACGAAACGAGGCACTGGTTATCGCAGCCGTGGCAGTGCAGCTTGCGCGTGGTGTAACTTGCCTTTGATATTATCTCGTCTAACGACGCCGGCTCTCCCTTGCGGCGCGCGGCATAAAGCGCACATCCGAAGGCACCCATCAGCTCGGGGCAGTCGCATCGCATAACCTCGGCACCCGTAAGCAGCTCGAGGGCGCGCACTATGGCGTCGTTGCGCATGGTTCCGCCCTGCACCACAATCTTCTTGCCGAGTTCCGAACCGTCTTTAAGCTTAAGCACTTTGTAGAGGCAGTTCTTTATAACCGAATAGGCAAGTCCGGCGGCAATGTCCTCCACGGTTGCGCCTTCGCGCAGCACCTGCTTAACCTTAGAGTTCATGAACACCGTGCAGCGCGAGCCTAAGTCGCACGGAGCAACGGCACGGCAGGCAGCTGCGGCAAAGTCGGCTACCTTATAGCCCAGTGTCTTTGCGAATGTCTCGATAAACGAGCCGCAGCCCGACGAGCAGGCTTCGTTGATTTCTATTCGGTCTATCACCCCGTCGTTCACAAAGATGGCCTTCATGTCCTGTCCGCCGATGTCGAGAATGAACGACACGTCGCCGGCAAGATAATGCGCCGCCATGTAGTGGGCAATGGTCTCAACAATGCCGTTGTCCAGACGGAAGGCAGCCTTTATCAGGTCTTCGCCGTAGCCCGTTGAGCAGCTTCCGCAGATGTTAAGCTCGGCTCCGCACTCACGGCAGCGGTCGGCCAGCTGTCGGAGTCCGCGCTCAACCGTGTCAATGGGGTTGCCGTCGTTGGTGTTATAGAAGGTGTAAATCAGGTTGGCGTCTTTGTCGGTAACCACAATCTTCGTGGTTGTAGAGCCTGAGTCGATGCCGAGATAGACATCCTGACGGCCGGGCTTCAGCTCGGCATGCCTCACACCATGTTCTGATATGCGTTTCTTCCATACCTTATAATCGTCTTCGCCGGTGAATATCGGACTTAGCACCGACTTGCGCTCAACGGCCTTGCCCTGCCCTTTCAGCCTCCGGATGAGCGAAGACAGCTTAATAGTAGGCTCGTCGCCGGTCTCAAACAGCGTTGCGCCGAGTGCCGGCAGCTGTGTTCCGTTCTGCGGCAGTATCAGGTCGGTGTCCTTTATCTTCAGATAGTCTACAAAGGCCTTGCGCAGCGCCGGAATGAGCGTCAGCGGTCCGCCGCACAGAAGTATGGGCGGCTTTATGTCGAATCCGTGCGCAAGGGTTATTATTGTCTGTACTGCCACAGCGTGGAATATAGACGCGGCTATGTTCTCGCGGCTGACGTTGTTTGCCACAAGATTCTGTATGTCGGTCTTGCAGAACACTCCGCAGCGCGACGCTATCGGGTAAATCTGATTTGAGTTGAGCGCGAGAGTGTTAAGCTCGTCTACACCCACTCCCAATATCACTGCCATCTGCTCTATAAAGGCTCCAGTGCCGCCGGCGCAGTTGCCGTTCATGCGCAGGTCTTTCACCTCGCCGTCCTTGAAGAACACTATCTTGGCGTCCTCGCCGCCTATGTCGATCATCGACTGTGCCGAGGGATACAGCTCCTTCACGGCGCGAGCGGCCGCCACAACCTCCTGAACGAAGGGTATGTCGTACTGCTCCGAGATGCCCATGCCCACCGTTCCGGTTATCATGGCACGTATGTCGGCGTCGCCAATGGCCGCCGACAAATCCTGCAAAGTGTCGATAAGCACTTCGCGGGCCTTGGCGCAATGTCTTTTATATTTTGAGTATACTATTACACCTGCTTCATCGGTTACTGCCAACTTGAGCGTTGTCGAACCGATATCTATTCCTACCTTATACATAATATCTTGAAAATGTAGCCTTGACAAAAAGGTCTGACACTATTGTCAGATGCAAAGGTAATCATTAACGGCGAGAATCGGCGGCATTTTCTTGAGGGTTTAACATTTATTGTTTTTTATATTTGGCATATAGGTTTTCACAATTATTAAACAGCTCCGCAGCTCGGCATGCCCCGTAAACAAAGGCTCGGCAGACATAGCCTAAACGCATGGAACAGGCTGCATACTGGTATGGCAAAGACCATGATTTGATATTGCGAAGAAAGAAATCTGAAAAAAATTCTCTTTTCGATGTCACGTTTTTCCGCTTCATACGTTACCTTTATGAAAACAATTATGAAACCGGAAGAATTTAACCGCATAATAATACCGATGCGCGACGAGCTGAAAGGGCTTGCACGCAGGCTTACGGGAGACGACTACAGCGCTGAGGACCTGGTGCAGGAGGTGATGCTCAAGCTCTGGAGCATGCGGACTACGCTCGACCGGTATGAGAACAAAAGGGCACTGGCCATGACCATGCTGCGCAACAAGTTCAGCGACCAATGGAGGCACAACCAGCTGGAAAGCGGAAAGGCTGCTACCGACAGCCTGACTGACGACAACTGGCGCAGGGCTGAGGTGAAGGACGAGGCCGACCTGATAAGACTTATCGTTGAACATCTGCCGGAACTGCAAAGACAAATGTTCAAGATGAAAGAGATTGAGGGCTACGAAAGCTCTGAGATAATGAAAATCACGGGATGCACAGCCGAAAACCTAAGACAAAATCTGTCGAGGGCACGCCGCAAGATTCGTGAGGACTTTATAAAGATTACTGCCATAAGGGCTAAGAGAAAAGATTAAGAACGACGCTTTGAACAATATTTTGCGTAATGAAAAAGGAAGAATATATTAAACAGTTGCTCGACAAATATCTCGACGGTGAGACTTCATCAGCCGAGGAAAGGGCTCTGCGCGGATATTTTACCAACAAGGGCAACGACATTCCAGAGGAATGGATGCCATACAGGGCTTTGTTTACATACATTGCCGAAGAGAGAGCCGATGAGGGCGAAACTGCCGAAACCATTGACATAAACGTCAACAAAGCAGGCAAGGCTCACCGACGCGGCTGGATATACGCAGCGGCAACAGCGGCCGCGGCAATACTGATAGCAGTGGTGATGATATCGCTGCCGCGCTCAAACGACAACTATGCCGTGATAGACGGCAAGGTTTACACCAACAAGAAGGTGGTTGAGGATGAAGCTCTGAAGGCTCTGCAGATGGTTTCGTCTGACAATGATGACAACTTTGACGCTCTGAAGATGATGCGCCAATGACACTTTTGCACTGACGCCGCACAGCGGCAAACGATATAACAGATATGCAGATATAACAATGTAAAAAATACAGACCCGCAATATGAAACAGATATATTTTAACCCGCAAATGCCGGCAACACGCCTTAACGCCTTTCAAGCTGTGTGCGTAATGATTATGACGGCCCTGACAAGCCTCGCCGAGGCATGCAGACTGCCGGTTAACACATACTTCGGCCACGGCGGACACGCCTGCCGCCATGGCTCAGGCAACAGCAGAGGCCGAGCCCGCAACGGCACAAGGCGGCACGGGCTGTGGCGCATCCTGCTCATAGCCGCGCTGGCGCTTACGGCGGCAGCACCCGCAACAGCGCAAGAGGGACTTAACGTCAACAAGGTGTTTCAGCGGTTCGGACACGCCAAGGGCTGCAAGATGGTTGAGATGCACAACGCCAAACTTAAAGGGTATAACCTGAAGGTGTACAAGAGTCTTACCTACAAGAACATCGGAGCAAGCATTGAGCCTTATCTGAAAGCCGATAGAAAGAACGCAAAAAAGATACGCGAGGTGGTTGAGAACGGACAGATAGTGAGCGGCTACTACATGATGCCGCCTAAGGGCAACGGCATTAACCGCTACATCCTGTTCAGCAAGGTAAAGCCCAACCGGGGAACGGTGATATACATAGAGGGCGCGCTGTCGCCCGACGATATAATGAAACTGTGTTACGCATAATAAAGAAAAACAATAAATATGACTAAGATGAAAATGATACTACTTCTGGCGGCGCTGCTGCCTCTGACAGGCATAGCCGCCGAAACAAGCGACACAACATTCGTGGTGAACGACAAGAAGATTGTTGTAAACGATTCAGCAGGAAGCACAAAGATATCTGTATACGGCAACGACGGCAAGGAGTTTAAGCGTACATACGAGACAAACTTCGTTGACGGACAGGAGATTGAGCGCGTATATGTTACGTCGCCTTTCATTCCGCAAAGTCTAAACCGCAAGAAGAACCATCCGAGAAGCCACTATCCGCTGTTCTTCATGGGCTTCAGCCAGCTTGCCGGAAGCGTGATGGGTACGGGAGGCAACGCTGACATGCACACACGCGACTCTAAGTCGTGGGAATATGGCTTCACACTGACCAGTCTGGCATTCAGAATAACCAATCCGCTGGCACTGACGTCTGCGCTGCAGATAGGACAGGTGCATCATCACTTTCAGGACAACTACGTGCTGTCAACAGCCGACGGCATAACATCCATGAGGCAGATTGAGGGCGAGACACTCAAAAAGAGCTATATAAGCTACACCTTCATACGCATTCCTATTATGTTTGAATGGCAGATGCGCACAGGCGGCGCTGATGTGTTCGCGGCAATAGGCCCGTCTATCGAAATGCGCTGGAACGACCACTCGCGCTATTTCATCGGAAAGAACAAGACCACCGAGACAGGCGACATAAACATGAATCCCGTAGGCCTCAACCTCGACCTGCGTGCCGGCTACGGATGTATTATGATTTATGCACGCACAGCTCTCACGCCGCTGCTTAAGACAAGCGTCGCACCTACATGCTATCCCGTATCGTTCGGACTGGGCATACGCATATAACACAAACAATAAACCAAAAACACATAACCCTAAAACACATTTGTCATGAAACTGCTATTCTTATTTACGGCACTCATACTCTCTGCCACAGCATACGCCGAGGAGGCCAACGACACTACGTTCAACGTGAAAGACAAGAAAATAGTTGTAGACGTACAAGACAAGAAAACGGTTGTAAAGGTGTTCGACCATAAAGGTTATGAACTCACCAAAACACGCGAAATGGAATTTGTAGACGGTCAGGAGGTGGAGCAGGTTTATGTTGGTTCACCATTATTTCCAACAGAGATGCTGCAAAACCTTAAATTCCGTCCATACCTGCCAACAATATGGTATGGATACAATTACCTGGGAAACAAAATATGTTCTACCAAAAATGAGGGCATATACAGCCGCAAGAGTAAATCATTCGAGATAGGTATAACGCCATGGTCGTTTGCGATACCATTCAACAAGAGAAATACTTTTGGACTAACCGGAGGCATTCAGCTTACATGGGTACACATGTGTTTTGACAAAAACTATGCCGCTAATATGCAAGGAGACAGACTTAACTTCACCAAACTTGACATGAAGGCGTCTGGCAACAATATGAACTACGGAACACTGCGCATACCAATTCTGTTGTCTTTACAACAAGATTATGCCGGCGTTTGTACCAACGTAGGTTTCTCTGCCGAAGTGCGCACCAACGGCTCATATCGTTTCTCCCCTGCAGAAGGCAGTGTTGCCCCGAGCGTACCCGACGGACTGAAGCTAAACCGTTTTGGCCTAAATTTCGATATTTCTATTTGTATTGCAGGAATATATTGGGGAGCGTCAATGGGTCTGACACCATTATATAAAACTACAACAGGCGCAAAGGCATACTACACTTCTGCGCACTTTGGTATCAATCTGCCGGAATTTATCAGATTATGCAAGGGAAAGAAAAAGAAGAAATGACAAACAGCAGGTATGACCTGACAACGAGAAATATTTGATTGCATTTCCTGTAATGCTACACACCTAATTAAATAAATTAGTAAAAGAACTATACTTCATGTTCCGGCGGATATTAAAAATCTGCCGGAATTTTATTTTGTCGCTATATATTCATCCTGGCTATCGGCACTTAACATCAATCATTAAGCATACGGCAACGCAAAAACAAATAACATACAATGGCGCATAAAGTCAACCGGCAATAGCGATAACACGGGCTATAGTCAACTAAAATCAGGTGTTGGCCTGCATGAAGTCAACCAAAAGCAGGTATATAAGCGTAATTGTTTTTGTTAAAAACTCATCACTCGTCACATCAGCGCATAACCATCTGATTTACAAAGGATTAGAGTGTGACGAGTTGAAAATCAAACTCGTCACGCAAGTGGATAAATCTCCGGCCGTGATGAGTTAAGTAAACAACTCGTCACACCATAACATTCTGACAGACAGAACATTAAACGGCAATGTGACGAGTGACGAGTTTTTAACAAAACATTTTTTACTTATATTTGCTTCCGATATATAACATGGTGCAAAAGAGTTTTTTCATACTGCGAAACGTGCCTTTTCATACAGCGAAAGGCCACCTTTCAGTATGCAAAAGGCCACCTTTGAACATGTAAAAGGATACCTTTTACAATGCGGTTGATGGCGTTTTGCGTAAAGCGGAATCTGTATTTACGAAAATCATGCAACAAAAAAATCCCCTCAACTCCTCACAACCGAAGAGCCAAGGGGATATTATCTCAAACTATATTTATCAGTATAACAGAATCAGTCCGGCAAAACCGCTGTAGCATATCATGCGTATGGGATTGATCTTGAAATGCCACGTGCCCACCATGGTTGCCACAAAGAGGAAGCAGCTAATCCAGAACTGCCAGGGATTGACAGACGGGGCACTGAAGTTCTCGGGAGTCATAAGCAGCAGAGTAGCTGCACCGAGCAGTCCGACAACGGCAGGACGAAGACCTGAAAAGACGCTCTGAACCGTAGGCGTGTTCATATATTTCATGAACAGGCGCGATATGAGTATCATAAGTATGAGCGACGGCAGCACCAGCGCAAAGGTGGCTGTTACGCTGCCGAGGATAGACATCCAATAGCCGTAGCCGGCATTGTGAACGGCTGTATAGCCGCAATAGGTGGCAGAGTTGATGCCGATAGGTCCGGGAGTCATCTGACTTATTGCCACGATGTCGGTAAACTCACCCGTGGTGAGCCATCCGTGATTGTGCACCACCTCACCCTGAATGAGCGAGAGCATGCCGTAGCCGCCGCCGAAGCCGAACAGACCGATCTGAAAGAACGTTATGAACAAATAGAAGTAAATCATATGAATATGCTCTTTATTGGTTCGTCAATTTTTTTTAGATTAATGTCACTCCGTAGGCTTTATATACTTGCCGTAGACATAGCCGCCGATGCCGGCAATGAGGATGATAAGTATGGGCGAGACACCGAGCAGCCATATAGCCAGCGCACCGGCAATGGGTATCCAGCAGTTAGTGAGAGTAATCTTTGCGCTCTTGCCCAACTTGAACGTAGGCACGGCGATGAGAGCCACCACAGCCGGACGTATGCCGCGGAAGATGGCCGCAACAACCTTGTTGTCCTCAAACTGATGAAAGAACATGGCTATGGCCAGAATGATGAGGAACGAGGGCAACGCCGTGCCCAGACTGGTGAACACTGCCCCCTTGACCTTCTTGAGCTTATAGCCGATAAACACGCTCACGTTGATGGCGAGCACGCCCGGACAGCTCTGGGCTATGGCTATGATGTCGAGAAAGTCTTCCTTGCTCACCCATTTCTTCTTGTCGACCACCTCCGACTCTATTATCGGTATCATGGCGTAGCCGCCGCCCAGGGTGAACAGGCCTATCTTGAAAAAAGTCTTGAAGCTCTCTAAATAAAAATTACTCATCCTTATTTCTGTTATTAAAATACGAAAAGTAAAAAGACATGCGCCACACCCCGCCGCTGCCAAGCCCGGCAGCCTTTATGCAAGACACGCCCGGCATTGTCTCCGTCGTAAGGACAGGCTCTTGTCTTTTTACTTTTCAGCTTGCTTGTTTATTATTTGTTCTTTTCAATCCACTTGCGCGCATTGACAAATGCCTCAATCCACGGCGTAACGTCGTCGTTGCGGCGGTCGGCTGGATACCATGCGTTCTGCCACGGGAAGATGGCGCGCTCAAGGTGAGGCATCATTGCCAGATGGCGTCCGTCGGCAGAGCAGATACCTGCAACGGCATAGTCAGAGCCGTTGGGGTTGCCCGGATATTCGGCATAGTTGTATTTTGCGACAACATTATATTTGTCTTCGCCCTCCGGCAGATAGAATTTGCCTTCTCCGTGAGCCACCCAGATGCCCAGCTTGTTACCGCTCAGTGAGCCGAACATAACGCTGTTGTTCTGCTGTATGTCAAGGCTGAGGAACGCGCTCTCAAACTTATGTGAGTCGTTGTGCAGCATCTTTGCCTTCTTTTCGTGCTCAGGATTGATGAGGTTAAGCTCAACCATAAGCTGGCAGCCGTTGCAGATGCCGAGCGACAGGGTGTCCTTGCGGGCATAGAACTTGTCGAGAGCCTCCTTAGCCTTCGGGTTGAAGAGGAACGCTCCTGCCCATCCCTTGGCAGAGCCTAATACGTCAGAATTAGAGAATCCTCCGCAGAACACAATCATGTTGATGTCCTCGAGAGTCTCGCGGCCGCTGATAAGGTCGGTCATCATAACATCCTTTACGTCGAAGCCTGCAAGATAGAGCGAGTAAGCCATCTCGCGCTCGCCGTTGGTTCCCTTCTCACGTATGATGGCAGCCTTGATGCCTGTGCGCTCGCGGCGGTCGGCAGAAATGCCATACTGCTCGAGCTTGCCTGTGAACGAGTCGTTGAACTTCATCTCCAGCGGCTGTTTCTTATAGTTGTCGCGGCGTGCCTCGGCACATCCGTTCATGCTCTGGTCGCGGTCGAGCAGATATGAAGTCTTGTACCATACGTCACGCAGAGCGTCGATGTCAAATTCGTGGTTGAACGCGCCCTTGGTAACCTTCAGAGTGCGTGTGCCTACAGCCGGCTTGCCTATCTTGGCGTAGCTTATGCTGTTGTTGTCCATTATGGTCTTGAACTCCTCGGCATCCTTGTCGGCAATCTGAACGATAACGCCGGGGTTCTCTGCCATAAGAATCTTAACCATGTCGTCGCCGCTGATTTCCTTCAGGTCGATGTCCATACCGCCCTTTGTGTTGGCGAAGCACATCTCGAGAAGAGTGGTTATCATACCGCCGGCGCTGATGTCATGACCTGCCATTACGAGGTCTTTCTTGATAAGTTCCTGAACGGTGTTGAACGCGTCGCGGAAGTATTCTGGATTCTTCACTGTAGGAACGTCGTCGCCTAACTTGCCGAGGCTCTGTGCGAAAGCACTTCCGCCCAGACGCTGCTCGTCGAACGAGAAGTCGATGTGATATAGGCTCGACTTGGCGTCGTTTACTACAACAGGAGACACAACCTTGCGGATGTCTGAAACCTCAGCGCCGCTGCTTACGATAACTGTTCCCGGACTGATAATCTTTGTTCCGTCGGGATACTGCTGACTCATTGAGAGAGAGTCTTTACCAGTAGGAACGTTCACCTTGATGTCGCAGCAGAAGTCTGACAGAGCCTTAACGGCACTGTAAAGACGTGCATCCTCGCCTTCCTGTGAGCGGCAGGGCCACATCCAGTTGGCTGAGAGGCTTACGCTGTCGAGACCTTCCTCGAGCGGAGCCCATACTATGTTGGTGAGCGACTCGGCTACTGACAGCACGCTGCCTGCCTCGGGCGAAGCCAGACCTGCCTGAGGAGCGTGTCCGAGGGCTGTGGCTATACCTTTGCGTCCGCGATAGTCGAGAGCAACGACACCACAGTCGGACAGAGGCAACTGTATTTCGCCCTGACACTGCTGGCGCGCAATCTTGCCGGTTACGCTGCGGTCAACCTTATTTGTGAGCCAGTCTTTGCAGGCAACGGCCTCAAGCTGCAGCACGCGGTTGAGATACTCGTCGAGCTTGTCCTGGCTGTAAGTTACGTTTTCATAATGGCGCTCTACAGTCTTGTCCACCATATAGGTCTTTGGTGAATGACCGAACATCTGAGCAACGTCGAGGTCGAAAGGCTTAACGCCGTCGCCCTGAACGAACGAGAAGTGAGCGTCGCCTGTAGTCTCGCCTACTACATACAGCGGGGCACGCTCGCGCTCAGCTATCTTGCGCACGTGTTCAATATGTTTTTCGTCAATGAGCAGACCCATGCGCTCCTGACTTTCGTTTGCTATAATCTCCTTGCTCGACAAGGTCTTGTCGCCTATAGGCAGCTTGGTCATGTCTATCTGACCGCCGCACTCCTCAATAAGCTCTGACAGACAGTTGACGTGTCCTGCCGAACCATGGTCGTGGATGCTGACAACCGGGTTGACATCTTCCTCGCACAAGGCACGTACAAGGTTGTAAGCACGTTTCTGCATCTCGGGGTTGGCACGCTGAACGGCGTTAAGTTCAATGCCGTTGCTATAGCGGCCGGTGTCTACAGAAGAAACACTTCCGCCGCCGAGACCGATGCGATAGTTGTCACCGCCAACAACAACAATCTTGTTGCCCTTCTGCGGCTCCTTCTTCAGGCAGTCGCGCTTTGTGCCGTAGCCAACGCCGCCGGCAAGCATGATAACCTTGTCGTAAGCATATTTCTCGTCGCCTTCCTTATGCTCAAATGTAAGCACAGAACCAGTGATCAGCGGCTGACCGAACTTATTGCCGAAGTCTGACGCACCGTTAGAAGCCTTGATAAGAATCTGCTCAGGTGTCTGATACAGCCATTTGCGCACGGGCAGGATGTCCTCCCAGTCGCGTCCGCCGTCGATGCGCGGATAAGAAGTCATGTAAACGGCAGTTCCGGCGATAGGCCATGAACCTACACCACCACCCATACGGTCGCGAATCTCACCGCCCGTACCGGTAGCGGCACCGTTAAACGGCTCTACGGTTGTAGGGAAGTTGTGTGTCTCGGCCTTCAGAGAGATAACGCTCTCGATGTCCTTAACACGGAAATAGTCAGATGTAGACTGGTCTTCCGGGGCAAACTGCTCAATGACAGGGCCCTGTGAGAAAGCCACATTATCTTTATATGCACTCAGAATTTTGTGCGGATTCTCTCTTGTCGTCTTCTTGATCATGTTGAAGAGCGACGACTCCATCTCCTTGCCGTCGATGATGAACACACCGCCGAAAATCTTATGGCGGCAGTGCTCTGAGTTGATCTGTGCGAAACCGAATATCTCAGAGTCGGTCAACGGGCGACCAAGCTCTTTCTCAATCTTGTGCAGATACTCAATTTCCTCGGGCGACAGCGCCAGACCTTCCTGCTCGTTGTATTCCTCAAGGTTGTCAACGTGCTTGATAGGCTCGGGCTTGTGGTCAACAGTGAAAATGTTCTGGTCCAGTCCGTCGTACATGCGCTGCAGCATGGGGTCATGGTCGGCATCCTTGCTGCTTACGGGGAAGTATTCCTCTATACGCGAAATGCCGTTCAGATTCATGTTTTGTGTAATCTCAACGGCATTTGTGCTCCAGGGGGTAATCATCTCGCGGCGCGGGCCTACGAAATATCCGCTGAGGCAGTTGTCTTCTACGAGTGTGGCGTCGCCATAAAGCCAGCACAGTTCCTTTATTTCCTCGTTATTGAGCTGATGGTCAGCTTCGGTAGCAATAACGCTTTGTGATGGAGTTCTGAAAAAAAGAATCATATTTACGGTATATAATTGTTTGTTCTCAAAATAAATCGCTGCGGTCTTCTGTAAAGACAATGCAGACCTGTGGCAGAACAGCCAAACTTGACTGAATATTATGCCGAGATGCAGCTTTTCTTGTGCAAAGATAATGCAAATCGGGGGCAAGACAAAATAAAATCATTTATTTTTAAGTTTTTGATATGATAATGTACGTTATTACCTTTGCTGTCAAGCGTTTGTGACATATTAAGCCTGCATTATGCTACAAACGCACAGCATCCAGATTTTCAATATACGACACAAAGCGCACCGCTTCGATTTTCGAAGCAGCACGCTTTGCAACACACTAACTATCAAGTTATTTAATAAAGATTTCCGTTACAATTGCATTCAACACAAAGAAGGAAACAAACAACTATTGCAGAGAATACGGGATGTTTGCGAAATTCATATTGATTTATCATTTCACCACCTCTGACAAATAATGTTCACGCAATTTTTTTACATGATGCTTTCCCGTAAGCACAATTTCTTGCTCCTGCCGTATGTCTTGCGATGACGCGGCCACCTTGACCATATAACGTCCTGGAGCAATATTCCATTGCCCATCGCCAAAATATCCCAGCTGCTCCGGGAAAAGCCTGAACCTCACTGTCTTTTTCTCGCCGGCCTTGAGACTTACCCGTGCAAAGCCTTGAAGTTGGACAGGCTTTAACTTGGAGTCGCTATCAACTGGAGAAACATAGATTTGCACCACTTCATCAGCATCTACCTTACCCGTGTTCTTTACATTTACACTAAGACTGAACGATTCAGCTGTGGTGGCAACTTGTCTGTCCATCTGCATGTCGCTATATTCAAAAGAAGTATAGCTTAAACCATAACCGAACGGCCAAGCTATGCGAGAGTCTTTCTCCACGCCGTAATTGTAACAGACAGGCTCATGAAGTTCAACGGCAGGATAGCTGACACAGAGTTTTCCTGACGGAGAAACATTGCCGAAAAGAATATCGGCAACAGCATTTCCTCCCTCCTCACCCGGATACCAGGCTTGAAGTACAGCCGCACATTTCTTTGCCAAGCCGCTGATTACCTGCGACCGTCCGCCAAACACGACAAGCACCACCGGTTTTCCTGTAGCTACAAGTGCGTTTACATATTCTTCCTGCCGTCCGGGAAGTGTGAGCTTTGTACGGTCGCGGTTTTCGCCGCTAAGCATCACGTTTTCGCCCATAGCCGCAACGATTACGTCACACTGACGGGCCATCTGTAATGCTTCATCCCAATTAGCCGGTTCATTGCTGTCGACCATACGGCTGTCGATTATCTTTTGTTCAGCCACCCTCGGGTCACCACCTTTTTCCATCACCGTTTCAGGCACATCAGTCCAGTCGCACCCACGTGAATAAAACAGCGTAGTTCCCTTAGGCATCTTCTGCTCCATGCCATCTTTCAAGAACACGTATTTGGGACGCAGCGGACTTTCCTCCTTACCTTGCCAAAAATAATGCATTGACTGGAATGTATAGTCACCGGCAAGCGCCCACATTGAATTTGCGTTAGGCCCTGTAAGGAACATGCGGCCACCAAGTTTTGAAAGTTTTTCGGATGTAAGCGGCAAGATTGGTTCGGCATCACTCCCTGCATTGCCGTTTTTCAACAATACGATGGATTGAGTCGCAAGCTTATAAGAGGTTGCACGCTCTTCGTCTGTGTCAAACTCTATATGCCCGTTGCTGTATAGACGCGCAGTATTGTCGAGCAAGCCAAGCTTTGCCTTTAACATCAGCACATGCTTGACAGCCTTTTCCAGCACGTCCTCACTAATAAGACCTTTCTCCAACGCCTCAGGAATATTGGCATAAATTTCACCTGTTGGGAAATCAACTTCGTTGCCGGCATTCATCGCCATGGCACACAACTCTAATGGCGAAAGAGACTCGTCAATCTGTGGAATAGAGCCGTAGTCACTGACAAGGAGTCCGTCGAACCCCACATACTTGCGCAGCAAATCCTGTTGAAGCCACTTGTTAGCCACGCATCTCGTACCGTTAAGCGTATGGTAGCCGGTCATAACAACCTGGCTGCCCGCCAGACGGATGATAGCTTCGTGAGGCAGCAGAATATCCTCCATAAGTTCTTTTTCGGGAGCATTGGCACCGCCGCCATAACCAAGGAAATGCTTTGTACAAGCGGCAACGCCTTCATGAAGATTTCCTCCCATCTGCAATCCTTTCACAAAGGCGACTCCCATTGCGGCCGACAAATAGCCATCTTCTCCGTAAGATTCTTCAAGGCGATTGAACGACGGATTGCGAACTACATCCACCATCGGAGACAAGGCAAGCGTTCCGCCAATAGCACGCAATGCAGCAGCCGTAAGCCGGGTTTTCTTTTCGGCCAGCTCCGTGTTCCATGTGCAAGCCATACCTATCTGTTGAGGATAAACAGTGGCATCCAAGGCATTCACACCTGATAGAACTTCTTCATGGACGAGTGCGGGAATCTTGTTGGGCGTGTTCTTTATCAACCATTTCTGCAACTTGGCCACCATATCACGCTGCTCGTCGGGCGATTTGCCTAAATCCATTGCGAATTGGGATACATGCCCTATGCCGTTAGGAATTAAATTCCTACATTTATTCTCGTCAAGTTGACCATCCGGCGTAAACAATTCCGACATATAAACGCTCCTCAACTGAGCCACGCGTTCAGCCAAGCTCATATTGTTATAGAGCCGGTCAACACGTTGTTTCAATGTCGTTGCGCCACAAGTCATATTAATGCAAAACACAGCAATCAATATTTTAATTTTACTGACAAGCCTCATTACCGATGCTATTAACAATTAAATTTCTAATAATTAAACCTCACCGTGCCATGAATGTCTGTTGCCGACGAACCGACATAAACAGTAAACGCACCGCGTTCAGCTATCCATTCATGTCTTCCCTCGTCAAAATATTTCAAATCATCGTCGTCAATGGTATAGGAAACCTGTTTTGTTTCTCCCGGCTTAAGCGCGACTTTTTCGAAATGTTTAAGCTCCTTTACAGGACGGATTACCGAAGCCTTGTCGTCACCGACATAGAATTGTACGACTTCCTGTCCTGCGACACGTCCGCTATTACGCACCGTCACAGATACCGTGCGCCCCTTGATTGTGGGTTTACCATAGCTGAATGTGGTATAACTCAAGCCGAAACCAAATGGGAAACGCACTTTCGTTTTGAAATAGTCAAACCAACGATAGCCTAAAAGGATGTCTTCGCCATATACCTCTGTTTCATTCTTCTTTGTTCCGTCTCCCGGCAAAGTGCAGAAGTCAATACCTTTCCAACCTTTCACGGCAGCTTTCAGCAACTGAGCTGAATTAAGCGGTTTTCCTTCTTCGCCGCCAAAAGGTTGTGGTAACTTGTCAGGAGACACTCCGGGATAACCTACAGCACCCATCTTGTGGGCAGGATAGTCATTGAGTTTATAGGCAAACGAGAACGGCAGTTTTCCCGACGGGCACACATCGCCCGAAATGATATCAGCCAAAGCATGGCCTGCTTCGCTTCCAAGATACCAAGACTGTACCAATGCCGGTGCCTTGTCAATCCAAGGCGTGTCGTAAGCGTTTCCACTCACAATCACCAATACAGTGTTTCTATTGGCAGCAAGCAATTCTGTAATGAGCCGGTCTTGCCCAAAAGGAAGTTGATAAGATTCACGGTCACCGCCCTCGCAATCTTGTTTATGATTTTTGTTCAGTCCACCGACATAGATAACATAATCGGCAGTTTTTGCTTTTTCAACGGCTTCATTGCGGAGCGAATCATAAAGGGACTGCGGAAAAGTATCTACTTTACCAAACATAGCGCGCCCTGAAACATAACCTTTAACATACTCTATGGTGCATTTGTCGCCAAACCTCTCCTTAATGCCACGCAGTGGTGACACTTCATCACGAGGCTTAAGTTCGCTTGAACCTCCGCCAGCACACAAACTGCGGGTGGCATTTTCGCCAACCACTAAAATCTTCATATTGTCTTTAGGAACAAGAGGAAGAATGCCATTGTTCTTCAACAGCACTATGCCCTCCTGCGCTATTTTACGCGCGGCAGCGATGTGCTCGGGAGAATTCATTGAGCCAAAGCCATGATTGTCAGACATCCCGGTACGCAGTATCAGGCGGAGCATACGCCTTGCCTTGTCGTTGATTATCGAATCAGGAACTTCGCCCCTGCGGCATTTCTCAAGGTAAGCTCTGCCAAGATAATAGTCATCATACGAATTTATCGGTGCTTCAGCAGAAAGGCCGTCAGTGAAACTGCCCATTTCAAGGTCAAGGCCGTTAAAGATGGCTTCATCTGTGTTATGTGCGGCCCCCCAGTCAGTAATCACAGCTCCGTCAAATCCCCACTCCTTCTTCAGAATATCGTTAATCAAACGGGCATTATGAGTTGCGTGTTGGTTGAGATATTGGTTGTAACTGCCCATTACGCTCCATGCGCCACCTTCAACTACAGCAGCATGGAATGGACGCAGATAAAGTTCGTACAAGGCGCGATCAGAAACTCGCACATCAACATGGTCGCGGAAGGTTTCCTGTTCATTAAGCGCATAATGTTTTACGCAACATGCTACGCCATTGGATTGAAGCCCTTGAATATAAGGCACACACATCCGCGAAGCAAGATACGGATCTTCTCCCATATATTCAAAATTGCGACCGTTAAGAGGTGTGCGGTACAGGTTCACACCGGGACCTAACAAAACATTCTTTTTGCGATAACGGGCCTCTTCACCAACCATCCGCCCATAAAGGTTGGCCAACTCAGGTTGCCATGTGGCGGCAAGACAAGTCAGGGCGGGGAAAGCCGTACAGGAATCATTGGTCCATCCGGCATGGTCCCAACTATTCCAGCAGATTTCCATCCGCACACCATGAGGGCCGTCACTACTATAAAGTTCAGGAACGCCTAAACGCGCCACACCCGGACTTGAGAATTTCGATTGTGCGTAACTCAGGCGGACTTTCTCCTCAAGGGTCATCTTGTTCAAAAGCGCTTCAACCATTGACTCGATATCATCGTTGCTGGCAGCATTTGAAGTCAACATACCTAACATAAAAAAGAGAATAAGAAATTTTTTCATAACATTCAATTTGTAATCAACACAAGCGAGAAGAGCAAGCCGTTGCACTTAATAAATTTGCAACGGCTTGCATTCACACATAAAATATAGAAAATCTAAAGTGACACAATGTCATTCTTTAGTAATCTTCGTAATTGTGTAGCCATCGCCCACAAAGAAGGCTCCTTCTTGTTCGTTCATCAACTGTATAGAGTAGTCTGTAAGTTTAAATTCCAGAACCATAGACCCGCTAATCATAATGTCACCACGCTCAGGATCTCCTTTTCCGGTAAGAATATTATTCCACCAGGCAGTAGCCATTGTGCCCTGTCCCTCACCGGTAACATACGCACGGACTATATCGCCGCTCTTTAACAATTCCTTAAACTGCGTCTGGAGATATGTGAACGGTGTATCCCATGTTACGTTGAACGAGCCTTCCCAAAGGGTTTCTTCTCCGGCAGGAACTTCGTCGCAGACTTCAATTTTATCACCGCCATAAACATTGCCGTCACTGTCAGTGAGAGTTATGCGGTATGTACCGAGAGCGAGATCGCTCGGAACTGTGTATTCAATGTAGTCATAGCCGTTATTAGAAACAAAAGTGGCAGCTGCTTCCTTTTCACCTATGGTTATTTTAACCACCTTTTCCATATTTGTGCCATGTAATTTCGCCTTCATTCCAGGAACAACTCTACGGTCGCTTATATCATCAGTAGGAACAGGGTCGCCATCAAGCGGCAGAACTACAAGTTTACCCGTTCTTGATGTTTGTTTTTGCTTTGTCGTAGTAGCGATAATCTTCAAGATATATTCTCCGGCAGGAAGCGGTGAAAGATGAATCTTTTTGCCATCACAAACTTTTTCGTCATCCAGGAACCACTCGACGGTGGTGTAGAGAGCAGGAGTCACCACTGTTGAATCAACAAACTCCGCATCGCGGGAAATACTCTTATAGACTGCAGGCTCACCATCCTCCCAATCGCCGAACCAAGGTAAGAGTATCTGTGGAAAATCATCCTCGGTAGCCGTAATAAATCCTTCGTTATCTTCAGAACAAGAGCAAAACATTCCCATAGAGAGGACAACTATTGCCGTTACCAAATTATATAATGTCTTTTTCATTTTTATTCTATTTATTAATTTATTGATTCACTAAACTTTTTGATGTCCATAAAATGCTGTTCATTGACATCCCACCATACACGGGTGTGCCAATCGTCGGTTCCGCCAAGACGTTCAACAGCTTTCTCGTAGTTTACGCTGTTATACTTAGCTTCAAGTAGCGGATAACGCAAACGTACAGGTGTCTGCATATTTGGGTCTTCGTGAGGGAAATCACCGCGAACAGGAAGCAATGTACGGTCGGCCAGCGCAGGATAATCTGAGCGACGAAGGTTTGCCCAGCCTTCACTCGGATTTGTAAGATGAAGAATCCATGCCTGAGTGTTTATCGACTCACGAGGATTATCACCCACAGGGTTTTCAGCTATGTATTTTTCTATCTCTTCGTCAGAAATCTTTGAGACAATATCATAGTAGTTGTTAAGCACCTGCATTGACGCGCGGATGCCGGCTTCATAATGGCTCTCTACATCGCCAGGAACATTCCAACCTTTAGATGCTGCTTCGGCAAGCAAGAATTCAACTTCAGCAGAAGTTATGAGTATGCCGGGACAGTCAGCATTGCAGAATGCGACAGCTATTGTAGGTCTGATCATACGGGCAGGATAGTTGTTCTTATCGTATCCTTTGTCAGGATAAAGCGTTACAAGTGAATCCAATGTAGGAATATCGCTGTTTGCAGGACCGTTTACCCAGTCACTCCACCAAGCATCACCGACATTGCAAGGAACGATACCGTCACCACCGCGTTCACCCCAGGCTAGTACCTCATCGGTAACGTCAAAGTTGCCTGATGTATCGGTCTGACTACGTGTGGTGTGGATGTAGCAACGGGCGATACGGTAAAGACGCGGGTCGTGCATTTTTTTCATGTAATCATACAAGGTAGAGCAAACAAACGAAGGTGATTCTGGGTCTTGTCCATATATCATCTCGCCAAGTGCGTTAGCCCTGAAATCGAGATCATTGGCGCCGTCATAGAGTGTAAAAGGAGAGTCATTATATTTCACATAAGCATCTTCTCCTGCTGTTGAAATAATGCCTCCGTCAGCATTAAGGGCAGACTCAAATTCAGCACGGGCTTTTTCAGGAGCGACATCGGAAATACGCATTGCATAACGCAGGCGAAGAGTGTTGGCATATCTTTTCCATGCTTCAGGTTTGCCTCCTAAAGAAGTGACATCGCCTGAAATAGCATCAGTACCCGTACCGAGTTGCGCGGCACATGCTTTCAGCTCAGAGAAAATGAAGTCATATACTTCTTCCTGTGTGTCATACTTTGGGGTGGAATTGCCATTGATGAAAGACATTCCTGCCTCTGTGCAAGGGATATCGCCATAGATGTCAGAGAGCATGGCCATCATATAAGCACGGTGAATACGCAGCGCAGCATTGGTGTTTGGCATATTTTCTGAGCGATGGATTGCATCTACAAGATTTTTAATGCCAATTTGATAATAACGGTTCCACGTAAGAGCCATCTCAGAGTCTTTTGGATAAACGGCTCCGGCATAATTTGAAACATTCCATCCGCCGGCATAATACTGCGTAAATCCAGTGATATAACTGCGGTAAGTATCCATCAAAGAAAAGTCTCCGTATGTTTGCAGCAGAGCTGTTGTGAACTGTGCGTTCGGGTCGATGGATTCCGCCTTTGAATCGTCGGTGTTAACCTCCTCAAGATAAGAGTCAGAGCAAGAAGAGAGTCCTCCACCAAGCGAAAAAAGCATCATGATCGATACTATATTTAAAATATGTTTTTTCATAATTTATGTCTATTAGAATTTCACATTTACATTAAAGCCATAGCTACGACGTGACGGAAGTGAACCGTACTCAAGTCCCATTCCTGATGTATTGTAGTTAGAATCAGGGTCTATATTAGGAATATTCTTCCAAACAATAAACGGGTTACGAGCCACGAACGAAACAGAGAGTGACTTTATAAACTTGCCGAACATCTTTTCAGGGAAAGTGTATCCGAAAGTAATTTCACGACATTTGATGTAAGAATTATCGTAGATGAAAGTTGCAGGAGCCTTTTCAGCAACACTCTTCCAATAATTCTGCGGGTTCACAGGATATGTATTTTTGCTGTATGTGCCATCACCATTATCAATAACACCGTCTACAATGAGTCCTTCACACTTACCGGCTGCACGCCACTCGGCCTCAGTCATACCGGCTGCCTTACGGGCTTCTTCTGAACGATACCACTCTTCACGACCTGCAAGTGTTGCCGTAGCCTTTCCGGTGAGATAAGCCGAACGCATTGAGAATGAATAGAGGTCGGCTCCCATTTTTACATCGAATGCAGCAGTAAGATGGAAGTTCTTATAAGTGAATGTCGAGTAGAAACCACCGGTCCAGTCCCAACTAGAGTTTCCGAGAGTCTTTAGATTTTCGTCATAAAGTGGAAGACCTGTGTTCTTGTCGATGAGGATGTCACCATTCTCATTGCGCTTGAAATCTGTACCGAGAATAGAACCATAATTCTTTCCGACCTCTGCTCCGACAGAAACATTAGCCCAACTTGCATCAGCCAACTGGAAGAAATCCATGCCTTCGACAAGCTCAAGAACTTTGTTTGAGTTCTTTGAGAAGTTGATACCTGCATCCCATGCAAAATCCTTGTATTGGAGCACACGACCGTTGATTGACAACTCGATACCCTTGTTCTGAATCTTTCCGGCATTGATAAGGCGGCTGGGATAACCGGAAGCCGAAGAAGAAGCAAGTGCTATAATCTGATCCTTTGAAATCTGGTCATAGTATGTAAAGTCAATTCCCAAACGTCCATTGAAGAACTTGAGTTCAAGACCAAGTTCATAAGAGTTTGTCATTGTCGGCTTAAGGTTACTGTTCGGTTGCGTATTATTATTAATCATACCGATGGTATAGCCAGGATATTTATATTTACCTGTCGAATAGGTCAGAGCGAGCTGATATGGGTCAGTGTCAGAACCTACTTTCGCCCATGAAGCACGAACTTTACCAAAACTTAAGATATTATGGTTCTTCAAAAAATTAGAGAATATGACACTTCCTGACACTGAAGGATAAATATATGTATTATTTGCAGCCGGAAGTGTAGACGAACGGTCACCACGGATGGTTCCTTCAAGATAGTATGTCGAGAGATAGCCAAGACTTGCACTTCCATAAAGAGAATTTATCTGTTTCTTGTAAGTGCCCGGTTGTACATTCTGCTCTGCATAATTCAGAATTGAGACTACACCGTCCATTTGCTGGTCAGTACCGGTAATGACGGTTGTCTTATTGTCTACCTTATAAATGTTTCCACCCAAAGTGGCATTGAAATCGAAGTTTCCCCAGTTGTTGTTATAGAGTGCAAGAAGCTCTGCATTCAGTGTACGGTTATTAAAAATCGAATTGGTGAGTTTACCGGGAAGAACGCCAGGAGTAGTGCGGGCAATGAACTCATCGAAGTTCATATTATTGATGTCCGTACCAATTGTACCCTGAATTTTAAAGTGCTTGTCAATGTTGTAAATGGCTTTTGCCGTAAAACGGAACACATCCTTCGCCGTCGTGTTGTCGTTCTTATAGAGGTCCCAATATGGGTTTCTGTTATACTGGTCGTTACCGTTCCAACGGGCATAAGTGCCGTCTTCATTCTGATAATTCTTGAGCCATTCTATATTATATGTGCCCGCCAAAGTCATGAGGTTCTTGCCGACATTGCTTTGTGAATTGCCGAGCGCAGGACGATTCTTCACATTCTCACGGACATAGTTAGCGGTAAAGTCGAAATCAACCGGACCTGCGGAAGTTGTTACACGGAGGTTGAAATTGTCACGACTCATGTGCGTGTTCGGAAGGATGTCCTTGTTACGCATATCGGTGAAAGAGAAACGTATACCGGTTTTGCCTGTGTTTACACTCAAAATTGCTGTATTTTGAGCTGTAAGACCAGTACGGAAGAATGAAGATGTGTTGTTTGGATACATGAGGAACGGACGCACAGAACCATCATAATAAGTCTTGTCTATCATGTCTGCCTTTACACCCCAGCTCTGGTTTGTACCAGATGAAGCGTCAAGTTGGTACATTCCGTTGTCGCCCATGCCGTATATCTCCTGCACGTCATCCCACTTTGCGAGCTGCTTGTCGATAGTCAGTGAGCCGTTATACTCAACAGAAATCTTCTCCTTGTCTGCCTTTTTCGTAGTGATGAGGATTACACCGTGCGATGCACGTGAACCGTAAAGAGCAGAAGCTGCCGGGCCTTTAAGCACGGTCATTGTTTCAATATCGTCAGGATTAATTGCAGAAATACCGTCACCAAGGTCATAACCACCCTGCTCACCGGCACTTCCGAAGTTAGTATTGTCCAAAGGAACACCGTCAATGACATAAAGAGGCTGGTTATTACCGGTCAGTTCAGTAGTACCACGGAGCATAACTCTCGTTGAACCGGCAGCACCGCCAGCCGTATTGGTAACAACAAGACCTGCAACTTTACCGGCAAGCGAGTTCATGACATTGGTCTCCTTCGCTTTGGTCAGTTCGTCACCTTTTATCTCAGATAGTCCATATCCGAGCGCCTTGCGTTCGCGCTTTATACCAAGTGCGGTAACAACCACTTCATCCAGCTGCTCAGTGTTTTCCTCAAGTTTGATTTTTAAATTGTTCTGAGCCTTCACACGTATGGTTTTGTATCCTACATATGAAATTTCAAGCTCATCACCGGCATTACACTGTAAAGTAAAGTTACCGTCAAGATCAGTAACAACTCCGGTAGAGGTTCTGAGCACCTTCACTGACACGCCGATTAAAGGACCCATCGCATCAGAGACATTTCCTTTTACTGTGATCCCTACAGGACCAGCCATTACGCCGACATCAGCTCCTCTTGGCGTAGTTGCCATGACCGCCGGTGCCATCAGGCTTGCCCCAAGCATGCATAACACTAAATTTAATCGTTTAATTGCCATAATAGTATTTTTTTAAGATGTATTTCATGTCTTATCCGCTGACGAAATCATCTGTGACTCTTTGTTGCAAACACTTACGATATATTACAATTCTGCTGTTTTCGCTTACGATTTTCACCGTCTTCCGACAAGTTTGCAAAAGGCATCCTTTTATAGTGTGGGAGGTAGCCTTTTACAAGGTGAAAAGCCATGTATTGCAAGATGAAAGGACACAGTTTGAAACTGTAACCATCAACATGCCACTTAAAATAATTTCGTCAGCGTGCGGTTTTATTATTTACTTATTTTTTTGTACTCTCTACAATCCCTTCCTTAATACCTTTTATTATCCAGTCAGCTTTAATCGCCATATTCTTATTACGATCGAAAATGCCAAACATATCAGCACCATTGCCAAAGTGGTTGTTGTCCCAGATAAATGTTGAGAATCCGCGTTTGCGCGCCTCAGACACCAATGTCTTGCAGTAATAAGACATATTCTCGTGCATACGGTCGGCTTCAGATCCTTTGTAATGGTCAGTGAGGCCCCATTCTCCGATCACGATGCCTAATCCTTTCGAGCCCCATTCGTTTGCCAGTTTGTCGAAGAAATCAATCATAGTTTTCTCGTCGCTCTGTGCTGCTTTACCATACTGCTTGTATGGTTCGCCCCAATAGTAACATTCGCCGCTGCCGGCATATTCCCATGGATTATAATAATGCAGCTCAACGCTCATATAATCATTGCCGTTACCATCTATGTCGGTAGGAATTATAAAATCGCCGTCATATAGGCCAAAATCAGCATTGCACACATACGTCTGCACTATCAGATGACGTTTTGTATTGTTTCCGCCCGTGGCACGCACTATATCAATAAATGTCTGATTGTAGGCATTCTGCACATCAAGATTTTCGGCAGTAGGTTTTCCCCAGTTATTAGGTACATGCACCTCGTTGGTGCCGGCAAATGCCACACGGTCATCATATTTGCCAAGTTCATTGGCTATGTTCATCCACAGCAAAGCCAGTTTACGGCAGTTTTCTTCCTTGTCAGCATAGAAGGGACGGCTCTCAAGCCATTTATCATGGTGCACGTTGACGATGACTTTCATGTCATATTCCAGACACCAATTTATCACCTCCTTAATTCTGTTTATCCATGTCTTGCTGATACTCATAGCCGAAGGATTAGTGATATGACATTGCCACCTTACAGGTATGCGTATGGCATTGAATCCGGCATCGTGTACAGCCTTAATGATTTTCTTTGTCACTACCGGGTTGCCCCATGCCGTTTCTGCATTGTCGGCACCGTCAGGTTCGCCTATGTCCATAGACTCGCCATCCTGTCCGGGAGCAGAACATTCAAATTGATTACCAAGGTTCCATCCGGCAGTGACTTCACTGTTCCATTGCCGGGCTGTCTTTTGGGCGTGACACGTCATTACGACAAACATCAGTGTCAACAGCCAACAAATTTTTAAATTAGCTTTCATGATTTTTAATTTATTTTTTCAAACTTGTTGCAAAATAAGTAAATTTTTCAATAAGGACGGGTTCACTACCTATTGATAAAGGTTTGATGAATGTCTTTCGTCAGAAAACAAACCTTATTTCATTAGGAATAAAACCTTTTGCTCCGTTATATGTTAAAATTGTGTATCATTTTCTTTCCTTATCAATACTCTTGAACTCCTCGATACGCTTGGTTGTAAGCGGATACAGCACCGTAAGGCACACTATCAGCAACGCAATGCACGCCGGAATATAGCTCATCGTCAATTTCATGCCAAAGATAGCGTCAGGAGTTTGTGTGGCTGAATTAGGCTGGAGACCGAATACGCTGAACAATAGCAGTACGGCCGAACCGGCGATTGCACCTCCGAACTTCTGAGCCATAGAACCGGAAGAGAAAATGAGGGCTGTAGAGGCTGTGCCGTGTTTATAGTAAGAATAGTCGGCCACATCGGCATACATACTCCATACCAGCGGACTAACCACTCCGGTGAAGATGCTGATAAGTATCTGAAGTAACAATATGCAAATGAATCCGCCGTTGCTTAACGGCATATAGAAGAACAAGATGCTAAGTACGCCCATTACCACAGCTGAAACAATGAACGTTGTTTTCTTGCCCATCCGCTTGCTCAAAGGCATGGCACACGCCACTCCTATCATGTTGCACACTTCACCAATAGCAAGGAATACGCCGGCATAGAAAAGGAATGAGACGAAGCCCAAGTCAATCATATTGCTGTCTCCAATGTAATACTTGAAGTAATAGGCCACCGTGGCACCACGCACCGTGTTGAACAAATTGGTGCAAAGGGCTATGCAGGTAATAATCCACCAAGGAAAGTTTCTCACTAAAGAGCGGAAATCGTTCATCAGTTTGTCTCCCTTTACTCCTTTGACATGTTCGCGGGTTAACAGGAAGCTGCCGATGAAAAGCAGGAAACACACAGCAGCGATGACCATCATGGCGCACTGCCATGCACCCGCATTTCCTCCGACAGAGAGAAACGACAGCTTGTTGTCGGAAAATAACTTGCATAACGGTTCCCATGCATACAGGGCAATGAACGAGCCGCCATAGGCGAAAAACATACGATAGCTTGAGAATACGGTCTTCTCGTAGCTGTCGGATGTTATCACGCCAAGCATCGAGGCGTAAGGCACATTGATGCAGGTGTAGACGGTCATCATCAGGATGTATGTGATGTAGGCATAGATAAGACGCCCCTGTTCGTCATAGTCGGGTGTGGTGAACAACAATACTCCACAGATGGCAAACGGCAGCGAGAACCACAGCAGATAGGGACGGTACTTGCCCCATCGGGTGTTGGTACGGTCACAAATGGCACCCATCATAGGGTCTGACACTGCGTCCCATACTCGCGTCACAAACATCAGAGTGGCGGTATGGGTGAGTGACAGATTGAATATATCACTGTAAAAAATGGGAAGATAATAAGAAAATATCTTCCAAAACATGGAAGACGCCATGTCTCCCATGCCATATCCTATTTTTTCAGTCAGTTTGGCCATGATAATAAGATTATTATGAAATTCGCTTTTTTACGTTACATCTCCACCTCTACGACATGCTTGCCCGGAAGAGCCTTCACAATGTTGCCATCAATGGGCTTTCCGTCAACGGTTATCCGGCTTACGCCTTTCGACTTGCCATTTGGATTCTTTACGGTGATGATCAACTCGCTGTCACGCAGTTTGCGCTTTACGGTGTACTCCGTCATTGTATTAGGCAGACAAGGGTCTATCTCCACTCCGTCATAGGTTGGACGTATGCCGAGGATATACTGGGTAATAGCGAGCCAGTTCCATGCTGCGGTGCCCGTAAGCCAAGAGTTCTTTCCCTCTCCCGGACGTGCGGCGTCCTTACCAGCCACCATCTGGCAATAAACGTATGGCTCAACCTTATGAAGCGTCTGATCCTTTATCCACGCCGGACATATTTTGGTGTAGTGTTCCCAAGCGTCATCGCCACGTCCGGCAACAGTCTCACCTATGATAACCCAGGGATTGTTGTGGCAGAATATGCCGGCATTCTCCTTGTAACCTGCCGGATAAGACGAGATTTCGCCCATTTCAACGTGGTAGGTGGTGAAGGCCGGATTGTTGAGTACCATGCCGTGCTCACTGTCAAGATAACGCTTGCAAGAGTCGAGAGCCTTGTTTACCAAGCCTTCCTCCATTCCGATACCGGCCATAGTACAGAAGCCTTGCGACTCAATGAAAATTTTGCCTTCCTCGTTTTCATTGGAGCCAATTTTGTTGCCGTAAAAGTCATAGGCACGAAGATACCATTCGCCATCCCATCCGTACTTCTTTACAGCCTCAACCATATCATTGACGCAGCCAGTAGCGCGTTTTGCCTCATCCTCCATTCCAAGGGCACTGCACAACTCAGCATACTGACGACCGCAGAAGACAAAGAGTCCGGCTATCATCAGCGACTCCGCCTTTGAACCTTCTGAAACGTTCTCAGTGGTCTGGAACGACTCGTTCGGGTCCCATGAAAAGCAGTTAAGGTTGAGACAATCGTTCCAGTCTGCACGACCGATAAGGGGTAACTTATGCGGGCCGAGATTCTCTACCACATGGTTGAACGAAATGCGCAGATGCTCCATGAGCGGCACTTCAGAACCCAACTTGTTATCCCAAGGCACTTTCTCGTCGAGGATACCAAAATCGCCAGTCTCCTTCACGTATGCCACAGTACCGAAGATAAGCCACATGGGGTCGTCGTTGAATCCGCCGCCGATATCATTGTTGCCACGCTTGGTGAGGGGCTGGTATTGATGATAACAGCCACCGTCGGGGAACTGTGTCGAAGCTATATCTATTATGCGCTGACGGGCACGTTCAGGTACTTGGTGCACAAAGCCGACAAGGTCTTGGTTTGAATCGCGGAATCCCATTCCACGTCCTATGCCGCTCTCAAAGAAGCTGGCAGAGCGTGAGAAGTTGAACGTAATCATGCACTGATACTGGTTCCAGATGTTAACCATCCGGTCAAGACGTTCGTCGCCCGTAGATACTTGGAACTTGTCGAGCAGTCCGTCCCACATGGCGTGAAGCTCATCAAAAGCCTTGTCAACAGCCTCAACGGTGTTGAATTTTTCGATGGTTGCGTGCGCCTTCTCCTTGTTAACGATGGTGCGGTCGAGAATTCCCAACGAAGTGATGAGCGTCGGGCCGGCTTGCGGGTCGGCATATTTCTCCTCCTGAGCGTTTTCAACATAACCAAGCAGGAAGATAAAGTCTCTCTGCTCGCCCGGCATGAGGCTCACCTCTATATAATGTGAGGCAATGGGGCTCCATCCGTGTGCCACTGAATCAGACGGCTTGCCTGCCATGACGCACTGCGGATTGGCCAGCTCATTGTATAGACCTACGAACGATTCACGGTCGGTGTCAAAGCCATCAGCACGCGCATTAGCCAAAACGTAATATGCATAATGGTTACGGCGCTCTTTGTACTCTGTCTTATGATAAATGACGGTTGAAGACTCGCCTTGCTCTATCTCAACCTCGCCAATGCTCAAGTTACGCTGGAAATTCTCCATGTCGGTAGCGGCATTCCACAGGCACCACTCGGCAAAAGAAAAAAGCTTTATTGTCTTCTTTGTGTCAGTGGTATTGCGAATTGTCACCTTCTGCACCTCGGCCCATGTTTTCAGAGGGACGAAGAAAAGCTCTGAGACCTCGATGCCGTTCTTGCTTCCCGTGATGCGGGTATAATTTAATCCATGACGGCATTCATAACTGTCAAGCGGGGTCTTGCATGGTTTCCATCCGGGATTCCACACAACGTCACCATCCTTTATATAAAAATAACGGCCGCCATTGTCCATTGGCACGTCATTATAACGGTAGCGCGTGATGCGGCGGAATTTTGCATCCTTGTAGAAAGAGTAACCTCCGGCCGTATTGGAAATAAGGCTGAAGAAATCTTCATTGCCCAAATAGTTAATCCATGGGAATGGTGTTGCCGGGTCGGTGATTACATATTCACGGTTTGTGTCGTCGAAATGTCCGTATATCTTTTTCATTATCTTATTTGTTAGAAAGTTTATTCAGTTATTTCTTTTTTCCCGTCAGGAGATCCACCAACGGGCGATCCTTAAATGATTGGCTTTTCTGATCCCAGAAACCGAAGTCGTTGTCATAGCACCAAGAGGCCCATGCTATGTTGTACTTGTTGAACACCCACAGCATATCTCTTGTCCACTTATAAGCCAAATCTCGGTCAACCGGCTCATAAACGCCCCATTCTCCACAATAGAGCTGCAAGCCGTATTTTTTTGCCACATCAATGGCGTCACGGAAGTCTTGAGCTATGCGGTCACGATTCCACACGCTGGTATACTGTTTCAGTATGGGCTTTAAGTTATCAGGAGCGGCATCATAATCGGCCTGAGAAATGAGTTGTCCCGGATAAGTGAGTTTGCCGCGGTAGCTGCCTACCGGAGTCCAAGGCGCTCCATAGTGAGTAAGTGCCTGCGGCTCATAGTAATGGAATGAGAGAATGATATTCTTGTCGCCTTCCGGTACACGCAGGTATTTGAATGTCCAAGTGCTTTGCCATTTGTTTGAACCGATAACCAGCGTGCGCTGCGGCTCACGTTCCCTTAGAGCTTTATGTGCCTTAAAAATCAACTTGTTCCATTGTTCATGGTCATCGGCCACAGGTTCGTTCATAATCTCGTAGGCAACAGAGTCTACGCTGTATGCCTTGAGCGCGTCGGACAGCTTGTACCACATATTTATAAAGTCTTGCTGCGCCTCGTCTGATGTGAAAAGAACGTTGGTTTTGCCTTCGTTAACAGCATTGAAATTGTGAGAGCGGATAATATGCAGATCCACTATGGTGCGCAAGTGGTGTTTCTCTGCCCAGTTCAAGGCTTGCGTGAGCAATGTCCATGCTTCGGGCAGTTTGTTGCCCTTCTCGTCCCAAAATTGCTCCTCGTCGATTGGAAGGCGCACGAAATCGAATCCAAGCTTTTCAAGTCGTGCAAAATCCTCTTCCTTGATGTGCTGGCGGCGTGCCTCTCCGCGTTCATTACTCTGAGAGAGCCAATGGCTGATGTTTGTACCGCGTTTAATGGTAAAATTGTTTACAGTCTGCGCAGTTGAGGCAATTGAAGAAAATGCCATAGTCAAAACTGCTGCAGCAAGAATTATTATCTTTCGCATTTTTATTATAATTTATTTGTATATAAATATTCTATCCGTCCCTGTCCTGCTAATACTTATAACAGAAGGGTTACTGATGCGGCATTACAATATGTCGGGAGTGACACGTAATTTAAGGCTAACATCAGCGATAACAGCCAATGAATTCCAAAAGTTTGTTTTCATGATTATTTAATCTGTAATTCCAAACGTGTTGCAAAATAAATAAAATGTTATATAAAAGCGGGTTCGCTATCTATTGATAAAAGTTCAATAAGTGTCTTTCGTCAGAAAACAAACCTTATTTCACGAGAAATCAAACTTTTTTCCACAAGGAACCTGACAATAATACTATTGGATTTAATGAATATCCGTATTTCTCACATACTTGCAATTACGCAATTATAAAGCATTATAATATATCCTTGATTATCCGAATATGAACGTACCGCGTTATAAAACATACAGTATTGTGTTGAGAAAGGGTATATTTTAGAGCATAGCATGTACCGTTCGCGCCCTAAAACAGTACATATTAGAAAATCTCTAATACTAACCGCCATAAACGCATGCTTGTATCATCTGATTGGCAATCTGCTTCAGAATTTGTAATCCGACGACAAATAAACCGACGGGCAATAAAAAAGACACTTCCTTCACCTGAAGAAAGTGTCTTAATATAAGACGGACAAATATCAGCCTATTACTCCAAATTTGTTTTACTTGTATTTTGAAGGAGATACACCGAAATATTTCTTGAATGCAGTGCTGAAATACTTGGCGTTATCGAAACCTACTTCCTCGGCTACATTACCGACATGGTGTCCGGATCGCAGCAAGACAGCTGCACGCTCAAGACGCACAATGCGGATAAACTCCTGAGGTGATTTACCCGTGTATGACTTCAGCTTCACATAAAACATTGTGCGGCTCATAGCCATTTCCTTACACAAGCGGTCGATTGTGAAGTCCGAATCAGAGATATGGCTGAGAAGAATCTTAGTCACTGTGTCTACGAAAGCCGTATTTTCTTTTGTAGCTGTTGCGGCATCATCTTCTTTACTATCATCAAGTGGAAGTACATTATTTACTGAAATGTGCTGTTTGGCATTATCTTGTTTTTGCTCCGACTGCGAAGCCGTCAGATCTTTTCCGCTGCCACTCCCCAAGGTACTTACCACAAGGCGCATATACCGGATGTGCAGACCATATGTCCATAAAGCTCCATAAAACAGCAATACGATTAACGATATGTAAACACACCACATCCACCACGAGCTCCACCAAGGTCTGCCAATGGTGATTACAAGTTTCTGCTCATCAAGCACAATGCGGTTGGCCTTGCTTACAGCGCGGACTGTGAGATGGTGTGTGCCAGGCTCAAGGTTGACAAACCGAATATATTGTAGAGTCGAGAGCGGACTCCAATTGCCATTTCCTACCTTATATTGATAAGCTATATCAAATTGGTAGCGCAAGTTTATGCTTTCAATGTACAATTCAAATGTGCGCTGTTGGTATGACAGTTTCAGTTTCCTTTTCCCCAACATTTTTGCCACTTTCTCATTGAACTGCTCCGAATTGTCATCATTGCAACTTATTCCCGTAAAGCGCAATTTAGCCGTGTAATTGTGTTTCTGCACGTAGTGTGGATTGATAACGACAACACCTTCCACACTCCCGAAAATAAGATTTCCATTATGTAAATTGAATACCGCGCCCTGTGAATACTCACGCTGAAGTCCATAATGATAGTTTACAGAGATAATTTTGTCAAGATTGTCAGGATCTGCGAATGACAATCCTCCGTCTGTCGCAAGCCATAAACGCCCAAAATTATCTTGCGTGATACTTGTAACGATGTTTGAAGGCAGACCGTTTTTCATGGTAAACTGCCGACATTTTCCTGTACGAAGATCATACACATATAGTCCTCCGCCATAGGTGGCAATATCTAAGTAGCGTTCATCATGAATAAAGAGATTCAACACATAACGGTTTACCGAGTTGGCCGATGACGAAAAATATTGCAGTTCTTTTACCTTTTTCTGACCCGAAGTCACAATATAAATTCCGTTTATGGTACCTGCTGCTATACGGCCATCGGGCAAAAGGGCAAGAGATTTCACATTGTTCACAGGGTAATACCGGAATTTCCCCTGTACTACTTCAATGAGCTGTGCATCCTGACAACCAATCCAAAGATGTCCTTTTCTGTCAAACAACAAATCATGGACGTGAGCATCTTCCAAGACAGCAGTACCATACAATTCCCTTACTTCTCCGTTGGTGCTGATTTCATAAACACCGTTGCCATAAGTTGCAGCCAGAAGCCCTCCGCCATCAGGCTTGGAACGCAAAGAAAGCACTACCATGTTACGCGCAATATTGCGCCACTCGCCAGTAACAGTATTCAACACACTGATACCGCAGTCAGTACCCATAGCCAAAGTCGATGGTGACAGTTGTGCCACACAGTTGACATGGTCGTTAACCAATGTTGCCTTATTACGCTGATGCCTATAAATGGTAATGGCGTTACCAAGAGGCCGTGCCATGTCTATGCCTCCTGAATAGGAACCAATTAATATGTCATTCCAGGCATCAACAAGCAGTGCATATATACCATTGCCATGAAGCACGCCATGCTCTCCGTCATTGGCATCAAACAACAGTGAGGCTTTATTTTTAGCTGATGGTAAGCGTGAAACCTGATACACGCCAAAGCCATCAACCCCTACCAACATAGTAGTACTATCATAGACTACAATACTGCGAACCGAAAAATGAGGTATTCCATCCATAGATACACACACACCATTCTCGTCTGCGACTATAAGTCCCTGATCGTAAGTGCCGAGCCAAAGTTGCTTGGTATCTGTATCATAGTAGCCACTCACAACTACATACGGCAAATAAGGAACAAGCACCTTGTGATTGGCATTTTTGTGACTCTTACTCAAAGTCTTTACCCCCTGACGAGTGCCAAAGAGCAAAATACCTTTCGGTCCACGGATGATACGATTGGTATATACTTTTGGACCTACAGCAACAATTTTTCCATTGCGAAGCATATAAACACCTTCACTCATTGCCAGCCAGTAAGTGTCGCCGTCCCTATACACATCATTAAGTTGATAGTTATGCTTGAAAAAGCCTGTAACGTCAGCTATAACATTAAAACGATTTTGCACCGGATTATATTCATAGATGCGTCCGCCGGAATCAAACACTTGCAACACACTGTTGTCGACAGACTGTACGAAGCGTGGTTCGCCTCCAACCCAGCTATACTTACCGGTATACCATGCCAAATCAAAGTTCTTTATACTGACCCCGTTATATCGGGCCACAAAACTCTGCGTTGTCAGCCATATTGCCCCATCATCCGTTTGTTTAAGCGAATAGATGCGTTGGCTGTTTAATCCATCCACCAAGCCCAGATGAGAGAAAGTAAAGTCGCTTACACGTAATGCTACCGCAATGGCTGGTAGCTGCAACATTATTACTACTACAAGGAGCATTCTTACAGCCAAAAGTCTGCGCCAGCCACCTGGATGTAGCTCATCATGAAAAGCACTTACATCTTTTATAGCCGGAAGAGTTCTTTTTTTTCCAAAGAAGTTCATTTTTTTCATGCTTGTTACAAATAATTATGTCACGTCTGATTACTGCCAATCATCTCTTAACAGAAAATCACACGATTCCGTGAAATTAATGTTTACTTGCTCCAACTGCGGGATATTCAGACGTGCGTTTCTCAAATCAATACAGTAATATTTTTTGTTGACTTCGTAACAACTCAGTCCCTTTACATCATACCTCTCAGCACCTTTAAACAAGGAATTGTTTTCAATATGGTCAATATAAGATGATACAATTTTTGAATCAATCTTTACATTCTGTACACATTCTATCGTATTGGCAATCCACACTGGATTCGTGAATGAGCCAATAGAACAGCATAACGGAGTTGCAAGCCCTGAAATGGCAAGCTCGTTCCTTACATTATTGCATTCAACAACATCATCGAGATATGTTTTTCCCACAAGTTCTGAAGTTTGTTTATCTTCTGTTCGTTGTTATTATATTTAAAATCTGCTGCATCCCTCCGAATGTAGAATACATCATCAGGCTTCGCCCCCATCCGTTATTTCTCGGCAGAAATTTCTGAAAAACAAGTGAGATACCATTATCTCATCACCTCTGCCACAAAATATCGGACGTATGCCATAAGACAGGAAACAAAAATTGCAGCCCGTCATACAGGCATCTGTGTTTTCATGGCTATTTTAACCGTTTACAAGCCACTTAAAATTGTCACGCTTCTATTTTTCATCAAAAATATGACTCCCATTTAAGATATTTGTTCTTACCCATTATTTATACATATTTATTACAAAATTACAATATTTTCAGAATATGACCAAACGGAAAATGGAAAACTTTATCTGTTAAATGCAGTTGCGGCACAATATCATTGAAAAAATGTCTCTGCATATATCCACCATAAAGATGTGGAGAAATGTAACATTATCTCCCTGAATTGCTCCAGTCAAGATGGCAATCTGCCTATGTGCTTTACCATGTGCGGCAAACATAACCACTTAACTTTCAATCATATTTTTATGATTTGCCCAGTATTTCACTTTTTCATATTATCTTTGCAATAAATTCCAGACGCACATTCAGTTTCACTTACAACAGGCAAGTTTTATCCTGCTGCAACGAAATAGCTGAAGAAATATAATTAGTTTAATTTTAAAAACTTGAGTTATTATGCAAAAATTTCAGAAAGTGCTTATGCTGGCCATGACTGTCATACTGTTTGCGGCATGCGGCAAATCAGGTCTGAAGAATTTGAGAGGAGTGAAAATGGACACAGAGGATGCTGTTGAACAGGCAAAGGAGATAGCCGAAGACAACATAAAGCCCGACCAGTGGAAGATTATCAGCGTTACGTGGAGCGAAAGCTCAGGCGACAAGGAACTTTCAAACGAAGCCACAACGTTTACATACGAGCTTGTTGACAAGGCCGGACGTGTATGGAGCCAGTCGTTCACAGCCGAGAATGGCTGGGAAGCCTCAAAGCCAACTGACGCCGGATGGGACAAATGGCATAAGAATCTTAATCCGAAGGATGTGCCCGGCATAGACATTGCCAACATCAACGCGGCAGAAGTGATAAGAAACATCAATGCCGCCAAGGCGCTGATCCCTGCCGAATATGAGTTCAGGTCGACTCACAGCTACACGATGAACACATACGACGACCCGAAAGTTTCGGTAAAGCTCAACGTCGTTGAAAGAGGCAGCGGCTACTCAGACAACGACAAACAAGCCTCAACGGTGTTCTACGAACTCGACTTCAGAAAGAACGCCAAAGGAAAGATGGAACTCGTAAAGCCATAACAAAATATACCAGCCTTGCGGAAACTCTACTAAAGAGATGACGCAAGGCTACATTTTTACCGGCAGGCCATAATAATAAAAAAGATTATACCTCACAAAAGCAAAGACCATAAATAGTTCCGACACAATAAAAACATCAGCAACAGACACAGCTTCTGATTACAGATTTGCCTTTTGTAAATCTATCCGCAAACCAATTTATTGCTGCATCTTGTCCATTTGCTCATCATCAGAGTAAACACGGAACATTATCGGTATGGTGTATCTCACATCTATGCATTTGCCGTTCCGCTTACCGGGATTCCAGCGCGGCATGCCTTTCACCACGTCAACGGCTACGCTGTCGAAAGCATCGTTAAGTTTCTTAACAACCTTAACATCGGCTATGCTGCCGTCTTTCCTGACTGTAAACGAAACTATGCAACGGCCTGCCGACATGGAGTCGACCTTCAGGTTGCGCTCAGCCATAATAGAGTCGACCGACGACTTTACATAATCTGTCATGACCTTGACGCCTCCAATAAACTGCGGCATCACTTCGTTTATCGCACCAAACACTTGCCGGTCGTCTTTATTTTCTGACAAGCGCGGCTCAGCCTTTCCGCTGTTGTGCATAACCTTGATTGTGTCTACATCTTCCACTGCCGGATTACGGCTTGACATTGCCGCCGGCTGACAACCTGCGTGGCATGAACCGCAGCCTTGTCCGGCTCCGCCGTTGCTCTGTGCCGATGCCGTAAGCAATCCGGCTGAAAGTCCTGCTAACACTACTGCCCTGCCCGCGGCACGGCGCATGTCGAGCTGATGCCAAAGAGCAGCCACCTCGGCCTCACAGCGTGGACAAGTGCCGCTGCAGTCGCCTTCATAGCGACATTCCTCAGCAACATATTCTATACCATTCGCCTCGGCAATACGACGACGGATGTCTTTAAGTTTTCGGCAAATTTGTTTTCCTCGTGTCATGGTGTTTTATATTTAAATTTGTCAAAATGTTCAAAGCCCATATCCCTTAACCCGGCTTCTGAACTTGCGCTGTCGGCATCGGTGTTATATCCGGGTATGAGCGGCAGTCGTATCACGCACCGCCCTGCCCTGCCGCTACCGGCTATAAGCGAGAGATTATCAATAACTTGCGCATTGTCGTATCCCGTGTAACGGCGGTAGATGTCGGCATCAAGGTCTTTCACATCGATAAACCAGGCGTCTACGACATCGGCTATGGCCTCAACATTTTTATGAGACGAATGAAATTATTAATCATTTTAAGTCTGCTTATTTGTTTAAGCACAAATGTTTATGCGCAGGTACTTAATTCCGGCAGATTAATTTTATTGATTGTCAGCTGCGCCCGACATAACCAAATATAATTTGCTTCTGCTCTCGCTTGCACGACAATTGCAAATCTGCCGGAACATTACTCTTGTTGCTACATATCCGTCGGCACGGGGTACTGAAAGAGAACTGATGCACTCAGTTTGTAGTTTTCCTGTCACAAGGATGTGCACAACCTGCGTCAAGGATATGTACAAAGCATTACAAGGATGTGAACGTCATGTTCAACGAACCAAAAAGTCATAGAAAGGAGTGTAGAGCCGGTCGTTCACCTCCAGATAGAGATAATTGTTCTTGAAGTCATAGAGTTGGTTGAAACGTTGCAGGAAGTTGTTGCCCAACACGCCGTCCATCGCGTCACTGGCCTGTACACCCGTTGTCACCGTAGAAAAGGCACCGGGTATGCGAGGCAAAGTCAGTGAATCTCCCAGTGTTACCGAATCGAAGTACACATTCTGAAGTTCATCGCCGTCCTTCACCGTACCGGCTATGCGCGAGATGGCAAATGGTTTCTGTGTGCCCAGCAGGCCGTTGCGACGGACGAAAGGTGTATTGAGATCGAACACACGGTCGGAACCGGTATCCACCTCTACCGACACCATATAATCCACTCCGCCGACACGCACGCCGACCGGAACGACCGGCAGTCCAGACTCTCCAGGATCTCCAAGACGATAGTCCATCTTCAGCCTGACAGCCTTGTCCGATGCCGCCTTCTGCCCGTCGCCCAATTCATACAGGAAGATGGATTTCCGCCGATAATCGATGCGGACATCGAAATTCCTCAGATAAGACAGCCCCAGCACGCCGTCCCAGACATCAGGCGGATAAGGAATAGCTATCAGTTTCAAGCCGGAAATGGCCCGGCTGCCCATCCTCACCACCTGAGAGGACTCTGTGGAAGGAATGGTTTCCACCGAATTGGCGCTATTGTTCTCCACACTTCCCGTAAAGGAAGCCAACCCTTCGGTTCGCGGCGAATTGGAATTGAGCACCACGTCCGTCGCTCCCGTGTCCAGCAGAAAGCGCAGGGGGCGGTCGTCCTGCCCGTTGATATAGACTGTCACATACAGACGGTTGTCGGCACCCAGTTCGAAAGGTATCGTGTCGACCGGAGCTTTGCTAATCTGGGCATGCAGCTCAGGCAGACACAACAATGTGCACAAAACCAAAATTGCACTGATTCGTTTTATTCTCTTCATATTTGTGTTTTTAAAAGTTGCATGCAAATATATACAAATTTCAATTCATGCAACAATTCTAATGTTATAAAAAATACAAATACCAACAACAAAGCAACAATATGTAAAGGAAAACAGTCAAACCACAGATAAATATAAACCAAAGCTAAGACATTATCTATTTTATTAAAGAACCTTCGCTGCCACACAACACATACAAAGATTTTTCGCCGCGTTACTACTTGCACAAATCAGCCGAAACAACAGCATGTTTAAGTGAAGAGTGAAGAACGAAGAGTGAAGAAACATCGTTCGACGTTAGTCAATTCAAATGCTTTGTGGTGATACAAAATATTGTCTTAAAGCAACAAAGCTAATGTTCTGTCGGATTTGCAAGTATTGTTGAGCGCAATGTTCTGTCGGTCGTGACAATAAGCCACAAGAGTAATGTTCTGTCGGATTTGTAATCACTAGTGTTCGAAAGATTATTTTATCCAGGTTATGTTGCAAT